>Ga0181517_10001521_pt1 | contig 25648 bp, 14 predicted proteins | sample PEATcosm2014_Bin_31_FD_119748 | JGI IMG/M metagenome (GOLD analysis project Ga0181517, IMG submission 119748) | Peatland microbial communities from MTU Mesocosm Facility, Houghton, MI, USA - PEATcosm2014_Bin01_30_metaG | ecosystem: Environmental > Terrestrial > Soil > Wetlands > Peat | place... | reverse complement strand
GCATCGGCATATTCGGCGTGACTGCCGGTGAAGCGCAGGCCCTTCAAGAGCGGCGAGGGCGGTGCGGGACAGCCGGGCGGCGGCGGCGTCCGCCATTCGAAGCCATCCGCGCGCAGCAGGGCAGCTCCGGCCGCCGCAGCCAGGAACTCACGTCTTTTCATCTGTCACCTCTAACAGAGCCGCTTCCCAGCGGGGCACTTTTATATTCGGACTATTTTATGGGCAGGCCGGCTGCCGGTGTCAAGAAGCCGCCGATCCCTACTAAAGTATGATCGAAACTCGGGGAGTCCGCTGAAACTCGCGGCTCAGAAAGCAACTACCACCTAAGTTTTCTAAGTCATCTCCGATAGCGAATCGGCGTTCCTCCAGTACGTATCTTTTCTATTGAACCAGAAGTTCCCTTATCGGTTCTCCCGGACGGTTCAGGGTACACCGAACGGCTTTTTTGTGACCCGGATTTCAGGGTCTCAGCTCGCTTCGGAAATATCTCTGCAATGTTGGCGCATCCGCGAAACCGCGTCAGGCACCCGGTGTCCCAGGCCAGAGCGATGCGCTTGTTGTTCGCAGTGGAGGCATAGCCGATCTCTACCGAGCCGGTCGTACCGAATGGAGATGAATCCTCCCACGGACTGATCAGTGATGCGAAATTTCCGCCGCGCAGGCCCTACGTCGTGGTCGGTCTGATGCCCTGCGATTTTGAGTTTCCTCTCGTACCTGGGCATTTAAACCGCAGCGATTTGTGGATGCCCCTGAGCCCAAATGAACTCACGACCGGTATAGCCACATGGAATTTCCAGATGGTGGGGTGGCTGAAGGCGGGCATTACGGTGGAGGAGGCGTTGCGTGATGCCGGCCGCGTCGCCTGGAATCGATGCCCAACCATCCCGCTTACATGCATAGGATCCATATTCATCCGCTAGTGGTATCGCTCCAGGATGCGGCGGTGGCTTGCTCGTCCATTCTTCCACTACATCACCAGAGGACTGCCTGGGAAAGATGGGTAGCTCTGACGCTTACGCTCAGTCATAGGCACACGGATATTTCAGCGGCGGTTTTGGACCGCAACATGCATTCAAGCTTCCGGGAGGAAGCGGGCAACGCTTCTGGTTCAACAATTTCTACTGGGACATCGCCCGGTACGATTTCAACATCGTTGCGGGTTGGAACCGACTGGCGATCAGATCGTTACGGGGATCCAGACCATTTTGGCCGGTATCTCGCCTGTAACCCACGGCTAGGCATGTACGCTCACGTCGAATACCTGGGCGGTTGAACCTCGCCGGGAGTGGCGGGCAAAGGCAACTTCCGCACTTCCAAGTGCAGCTTCTGCACTTTGCCCCGGGTATATGCGTAGCATCACGGTGGCGACCCGCCCGAACGCACTTGGTCCAGCTCGTGCTGTGTCCGTAGAGCAGTCTTGAATTTATGCTCGATAGCCCAAGGACGACGACAGAACAGTCTCTTGAAACGCACGATCCTACCACAACTCCACCCGCGCCTATGCCCGCGCCTGTCACCGCGGTCCCGGCGGAGAACGTTCAACCCGGCAAGCCCAAGCCCTCCCACCGGCGCCGGCGCTTGCTATGGGTTTCCCTAGGCGTTCTTCTTTTGGGTATAGGCGGGTATCTTCTGTGGTCGAAAATTACCAGCGCGAATGCCGCTGCCGCTGCGGCGAAGGCCGCCGCGGCGGGTCCACCTCCCATTCCGGTGGTAGCGGTTAAATCACGCAAGGGTGACATCGGCGTATATTACTCGGGGCTCGGCGCCGTCACGCCCCTCGCGACCGTTACGGTTAGAACCCGGGTCGACGGGCAACTGATGAGTGTTCGCTATCGGGAGGGCGACACGGTTCACAAGGGCGATCTGTTAGCGGAGATTGACGACGGGCCCTATCAGGCGGCATTGACCCAGGCCGAAGGGCAACTGATGAAGGACCAAGCCGCCCTGGAGAACGCGCGGATCGACCTGGCCCGCTATCAACAGTTGGCTCCGCAGAAAGCCATCCCGGAGCAACAGCTTGCTACCCAACAGGCAACCGTTCATCAAGACGAGGGAGTGGTGAAACTCGATGAGGGTCAAATGGAAAGCGCCAAGGTCAATCTGGCCTACTGCAAGATTACGGCTCCAGTCGCGGGACGGATTGGGTTGCGGCTGGTGGACGCCGGTAATATCGTTCAGGCGGCCGACACCAACGGATTGGTGGTCATCACCCAGATGGATCCCATCAGCGCCATCTTTACGATCTCCGAAGATCAGCTTCAGGTCGTGCTCAAGAAGGTGGCCGCCGGCCAGACGCTTGAAGTGGATGCCTACAACCGCGAAGGCCAGACGAAGCTTGCGCAGGGGTCGCTGACAACCCTCGACAATCAGATCGACCCGACCACCGGCACCCTCAAGCTGAGAGCGACATTCCAAAACTCGAGAGGCACGTTGTATCCCAACCAGTTCGTAAATGCGAAATTACTCGTGCAGGAGAAGCGCGGAGTAACCCTGTTGCCAACTGCCGCGGTACAACGCAACTCTCAAGCGACCTATGTGTACGTGGTGAAGGCGGATTCAACGGTGACCATGCGTCCAATCGCCATCGGCACTTCGGAAGGCAATGACTCTGAAGTCACTTCGGGGCTGACACCTGGAGAGGTCGTGGTCATGACCGGCATCGACAAACTGCAAGAAGGGAGCAAGGTCAGCGCTCAGATCGCCCCCGTGAAGTCCGCGGCCAGCCCGGCCGTCGGTTCCTCGGTCAGCCCCACAGTGAACCCTTCAGCCAAGAAGGGATCCAAAGCCCAAAAGGGAAGTTAGATGGACCAGTCTCCGAACTTTCCGGGCATGGCGCTCTTCACCCTGCTGCTGGTTTCGACCGGATGCGCGGTGGGGCCCAATTACAAACGGCCTTCGGTCGCCGCGCCGCCGGCATTCAAAGAGCAGACGCCGGTGAACTTTAAAGAAGCGGAAGCGGCCGGGTGGAAACAATCGCAGCCCGGCGACGCGTACTCGAAAGGCCGATGGTGGGAGCTATACAACGACACGGCCCTGAATGCGCTGGAAGAGCGGGTGAACGTCTCCAACCAGAATGTGCTCGAAGCCGAGGCGCAGTACCGGGGAGCCAAGGCTGCGGTAAGCGTGGCCCGAGCCGCGTTGTCCCCAACGGTGACCACTGCTCCGGCTGCCACTTTCGCAAGAGGGGCCACCTCCGCAAGCACTTCGGGAACATCGGGCAGCCCAAAGAGTTTCACACTGCCGTTCAACGTTTCGTGGGAGCCGGACCTCTGGGGAAACATCCGCCGTGGTGTAACCGCAAGCGCCGCCACTGCCCAGTCTCTGGCGGCCAACGTAGGAAATGCCCGATTGCTCTACCAAGCCGAACTGGCGCAAGACTACTTCGGCCTTCACGGCAACGACGGAGAAGCGGAGTTACTCGCCCGCATGGAGGCGTCCTATAAGGAATACGTCACGTTGACAGGGAACCGGGCCTCCGCCGGCGTAGCGTCGGACCTAGACGTCGCCGAGGCAGAGACGCAACTGTACGCCATCCAGTCGCAATTGATGGACCTTGGCGTCCAGCGCGCGGCGTTTGAACACGCCATCGCAATCCTTATTGGCGAGCCGCCCGCGGATCTCGCTATTCCGCCTGCCATGTTGAACGCTTCTCCGCCGGCGGTGCCGCTCGGCCTGCCCTCGGAACTGCTGGAGCGAAGGCCGGACATAGCCAGCGCGGAGAGGCAGGTGGCCGCGGCGAACGAGCAGATTGGAATCGCAATGGCGGCTTTTTATCCAAACCTGAGCTTGACGGGCAGCACGGGAGCGGAAAGTTCCAGCCTGGCCAAATGGTTTACCTGGCCCAGCCGCTTCTGGTCGGTTGGGCCGCAACTGGCGGAAACGCTTTTCGATGCCGGCCGCCGCCGTGGAGTAGTGGTGGAACAAGAGGCCGCTTATGACGCCACCGTGGCCGCGTATCGGGAGACGGTGCTGACAGCGATGCAGCAGGTGGAAGACAACCTGGCGGCCTTGCGCATTCTTGCGGGCGAGGCTGACAAATTGCAGCAAACCATTCAGGCTGCTAATCGTGCGCTCGAGATATCTTCGGCGCGGTACCGGTCCGGAACGGCCGACTATCTTACTGTCATCACTGCACAGGCGACGCTGCTCAACGCCGACGTAACAGCGATAACCCTGTTGACCCGCCGCCTATCGGCGAGCGTGCTGCTGATCGAGGGGTTGGGAGGAGGCTGGAATGCGTCGCAGTTCCCCAAGTAGGACGCTATACCCCACACCGGAAAAGGAGTTAGATGAATCCATCCCGGCTTTTCATTGAACGACCGGTGGCCACCGCGATGCTGATGGTGGGCATCCTGCTGGCAGGCGCCGTAGGGTATACCCAGCTACCCGTTTCGGCCTTGCCGGAGGTGGATTACCCGATCATTCAAGTCACTACGTTCTATCCGGGCGCCAGCCCGGACGTGATGGCGTCTTCGGTAACCGCGCCGCTCGAACGTCAGTTCGGGCAAGTGCCCGGACTTCAGCAGATGACCTCCACCAGTTCCGACGGGAGCTCGGTAATCACCCTGCAATTCAACCTCAGTCTGAGCATCGATGTCGCCGAACAGGAAGTGCAACAATCGATCAATGCCTCCGGTACGTACCTTCCGGCAGACCTGCCGGCTCCTCCGATTTACAGCAAGACCAACCCAGCCGACACCCCAATCCTGACGCTCGCTCTGACTTCGACAGATCTTCCGCTGTCCAAAGTTGAGGATCTCGCCGACACGAGGCTGGCGCCTAAGATGTCGCAGTTACCGGGGGTCGGTCTGGTCAGCATCAGCGGCGGGCAGAAACCGGCTGTCCGGATTCAGGCGAATCCCACGGCGATGGCGTCTTACGGGCTCACTCTTGAGAATCTGCGCACGGTTATCGTCGCCGCCAATGTCAATGAAGCTAAAGGAAACTTCGACGGAACCAATCAGGCGTACCAAATTGGAGCCAACGACCAGTTGCTTTCCGGCGGCGATTACGCGCCGCTCATCGTCGCGTTCAAGAACGGGGCCCCCGTAAAGCTGACCGACGTTGCTGCAATACTGGATGACACCGAGAACGTCCGGCAGGCCGCCTGGATGAACCAGACTCCTTCAGTCATCCTGAATATTCAACGGCAGCCCGGCGCCAACATCATCTCCGTCGTCGATCGAATCAAACAACTGTTACCCCAACTCACGTCATCGCTGCCCGCATCCATCCGCGTGAGCATTCTGACCGATAGGACCACGACCATTCGCGCCTCCGTGAGCGATGTCCAGTTCGAGTTGGGGCTTACAGTGGCACTGGTGGTGATGGTGATGTTCCTTTTCCTGCGCAATATTGCCGCAACCATCATTCCCGGTATCGCCGTTCCGCTGTCTCTCATTGCCACGTTCGGAGTGATGTATCTGCTCGGATACAGCTTGAACAACCTGACGTTGATGGCCTTGACAATTTCGACGGGCTTTGTGGTTGACGATGCCATTGTGATGATCGAGAACATCACCCGTTATATCGAAGCGGGCGATACTCCCCTGGAAGCCGCGCTCAAAGGCTCCGCGCAAATTGGCTTTACAATCGTCTCGTTGACCGTCTCCCTGATTGCCGTTCTTATCCCCTTGTTATTCATGAGCGATATTGTGGGCCGCCTGTTTCGCGAATTCGCGGTCACGCTGAGCGTGACCATTTTGGCATCCGCCGTGGTTTCGCTCACCCTTACTCCGATGATGTGCTCCAAGCTGCTGAAGCATAAGTCCGAAGCGGGCCAAGGCCGCTTCTATTTGGCCTCGGAGCGCGCATTCAACTCGGTCATCGCTCTTTACGGCAGGACGCTAAAGTGGGTGCTTGGCTGGCAGCTTGCGACGCTGATGGTGGCGGCCGCTACTCTCGGTTTGACTATCTTCCTGTTCTTCGTGATTCCCAAAGGATTTTTCCCTATTCAAGATACGGGCGTCATTCAGGGCGTATCGGAAGCGGCCCAGTCGGTTTCGTTCCCGGAAATGTCCAGACAGCAGCAGCAGTTGACCAAGGTCATTCTGCAGGATCCGGCCGTCGATAATCTGTCGTCGTTCATCGGAATAGACGGCACCAATACAACCTTGAATAGCGGACGCATTCTCATCAACCTGAAACCTCTTGCCGTGCGAAAGATCAGCGCGAGCGATGTGATTCGGCGCTTGCAGCCGGGGCTGGCGAAGGTGGCTGGCATCACGCTGTTCATGCAGCCGGTACAGGATCTCTCGGTCGAGGACCGCGTAAGCCGCACGCAATTCCAGTACACGCTGGAAGATCCGAACGTAGACGAACTGAACGGCTTCGCTCCGCAGATGCTCGCCAAAATGCAGAAGCTGCCGCAATTGAACGACGTGGCAAGCGATCAACAAACCCTGGGGCTTGCGGCGAAGCTGGTATTCGATCGCAATAGCCTATCGCGCTTGGGGATCACGACATCGGCGATCGACCAGACTTTATATGACGCTTACGGCCAGCGTGAAGTATCGACCATGTTTACGCAATTGAACCAGTATCACGTAGTGTTGGAAGTGAAGCCCGCGTTCGGCAGAAATCCCTCCGGCCTGAGCGATCTGTTTATCCAGGCGGGTCCAGTGGTTCCCAACGCTCCCTCGGTTCAATCGTCCTCGGCGTTTCCGAATACCGGACAGATCCCGTTCAGTACCTTCGCTCACGTGGAAACGACCACGGTTCCCATCACGGTGAACCACCAGGGTCAGTTTCCGGTGGTTACTCTTTCTTTTAACCTGGCGCCGAGTGCATCCCTGGGCGACGCCGTTAAGGCCGTGAATCAAGTGAAGTCCGAAATGGGCATGCCGCCGAGCGTACAGGCGGCGTATCAGGGCACTGCCCAGGCATTTCAGACGTCGTTAGCCAATGAGCCGGTGTTAATTGCCGCGGCGCTGATTACCGTCTATCTTGTCTTGGGCATCCTCTATGAAAGCTATATTCACCCGTTGACCATTCTATCCGCACTGCCTTCCGCGGGCGTCGGCGCATTACTCGCCCTTATCCTGTTCCGGAACGATTTCAGCGTGATTGCCTTGATCGGCATCGTTCTGCTCATCGGGATCGTGAAGAAGAATGCCATCATGATGATCGATTTCGCCCTCCAGGCGGAGCGCAAGGAGGGTATGAAACCGGAAGAGGCCATCTATCAGGCATGCCTTCTGCGCTTCCGTCCGATCATGATGACAACCATGGCGGCGCTCCTCGGCGCGGTTCCTTTGGCCCTAGGCTCCGGCAGCGGCTCGGAGTTGCGTCGGCCCTTGGGCATTACGATTATCGGCGGCCTGCTGATCAGCCAACTGTTGACGCTGTACACTACGCCGGTCATCTACATTTGGTTCGATCGGCTGGCCGCGCGAATTTCACCGCGGCGCGAAGCGAGCGCGGTCCTTCCCAGTGGGGAACCGGTGGCGGCGGGGTAATCGATGAATATTTCGGAACCCTTCATCCGCAAGCCGGTGGCCACCACGCTGCTATTGGTCGCGATTACTTTGGCCGGCGCGGCTGCATACCGGCTGCTTCCGGTGTCGCCGCTGCCTCAGGTGGACTTTCCGACCATCTCCGTAAGCGCCGCCTTGCCCGGGGCCAGTCCCGAGACGATGGCCTCTTCCGTGGCCACGCCGCTGGAACGTCAATTCGGACGGATTGCGTCGGTTACCGAGATGACCTCGTCCAGTTCCCTTGGGTCTACCAGCGTCACGCTGCAATTCGCTCTGGATCGCGACATCGATGCGGCCGCGCGCGACGTACAGGCCGCCATTAACGCCGCTCGCGGCAACCTGCCATCCAATCTTCCCAGCAATCCTTCGTACCGGAAAGTGAACCCGGCCGACTCACCCATCTTCATGCTGGCCCTCACCTCAGCCGTTCTCACGAGGGGCCAGATGTATGATGCCGCCTCCACGATCATGGCGCAGAAGCTCTCCCAGGTGACAGGCGTGGGACAGGTGACCGTGGGAGGAAGTTCGCTTCCGGGTGTTCGGATCGAGTTGAATCCGACCGATTTAAACAAGTATGGCATCGGCCTGGAGCAGGTCCGAAGCGCGTTGAGCGGCGCGAATGCCAATACGCCAAAGGGACATTTTACAGACGACCTTCGCATGTGGGAAGTGGACGCCAACGATCAAATCTTCCAGGCGAGCGCCTATGCGCCATTAGTGGTTGCTTACCGCAACGGATCGGCCGTACGAATCTCCGATGTCGGCCAGGCGCAAGATTCCGTGGAGGATCTTCGGAATTCCGGCTACGCGAACGGCAAGCCATCCGTTCTGGTCATCATCTACCGTCAACCCGCCGCGAACATCATCGATACAGTGGATAACATCCGGGCGGTACTTCCGCTGATTCAGTCCTCCATTCCGCATTCGATCGATGTAACGGTGGCCATGGATCAAACCGTCACCATCCGCGCGTCCGTGAGCGACACGGAGAAGACACTGGCCATCTCGGTGATCCTGGTCATCCTGGTGGTTTTTGTTTTCCTGAGAAGCGGGCGAACCACCTTCATTCCCGGCGTCGCTGTTCCCGTGTCGCTGGTGGGGACTTTCGGCGTGATGTATCTGCTGGGCTACAGCCTCGACAATCTTTCGCTGATGGCGCTGACCATCTCGACCGGTTTTGTGGTGGACGATGCGATTGTCGTGATTGAAAATATCACACGCTATCTGGAGCGGGGCATGCATCCCATGGATGCCGCCCTGAAAGGTGCGCAGGAAGTCGGCTCCACTGTATTCACCATCAGCGTATCGCTGATTGCAGTGTTCATCCCCCTGCTTCTGATGGGAGGCATAGTGGGCCGCCTGTTTCGCGAATTCGCGGTAACGCTTTCAGTCGCCATCGCGGTTTCCATGGTGATTTCTCTTACCGCAACTCCCATGATGTGCGCGTATCTGTTGAAGCAGGAGCAATCCCATGGCTGGATGTACCGAACGAGCGAGCGCGCTTTCGATTGGGTGGTGAATCTGTATGGGAGTACGCTCGCCGTGGCTCTCCGTTTTCGAGCGATTACGCTGGCAATTTTACTGGCCACGATCGGGCTGAACGCTTACCTGTTCATTCGCATACCCAAGGGGTTTTTCCCGCAACAGGACACCGGACGAATCCAGGGGTCGATTACAGCCGACCAGGACACGTCGTTTCAAGCCATGGACAAGATCATGCTGCCGATGATCAATATTGTCGCCGCGGATCCGGCCGTTGACACGGTGAACGGAATGACGGGGGGCAGCACGTACAACACCGCGCGTCTGTTCATTTCACTAAAGCCGCTGGAGCAGCGCAAGATCACGGCCGACCTCATCATCGCGCGGCTGCAGCCTAAGTTGGCCAAAGTGCCCGGCGCCACCATGTATCTACAAGCCGCGCAGGATCTGCGCATCGGTGGCCGGCAGAGTAACGCGCAATACCAATTCACCATGCAAAGCGACAATCTGGATGATCTCAATCGCTTTGCGCCCAAGATGGTCCAACAGTTCAAGGCCATTCCGATCATTTCCGATGTGAGCAGCGATCAGCAAAACCTTGGTTTGCAAGCCATGATTCAGTACGATCGCGGGACTTCTGCGCGCTTCGGCATCACATCGCAACTCATCGACGACACGCTCTACGACGCATTCGGGCAGCGCCAGGTATCCACCATGTATACCGCACTGAATCAGTACCACGTGGTGATGGAGGTGTCTCCGGAGTTCTGGCAGAATCCCCTGTTTCTGCGGCAAACCTATGTGGATTCGCCGGGCGGAGAACAGGTTCCGTTGAGCGCGTTCGCGAAATTCACTTCCTCCACGGCTCCGCTGACGGTGAATCACCAAGGTCTCTTTCCAGCGGTGACCGTTTCGTTCAATCTGAAGCCAGGCGTAGCGCTAGGCGATGCGGTCGTTGCCACGACGGCGGCGGCGGCGAAGGTCGGGCTTCCGGCAACCATCCAGACGGAGTTCGCCGGCACCGCACAAGCCTACGAAGCTTCGCTCGCCACCGAGCCGATCCTGATTGCGGCGGCGCTGGTGGCCGTCTACCTCATTCTGGCGATGCTGTATGAGAGCTGCATCCATCCCATCACCATCATTTCGAGCCTGCCCGCGGCAAGCGTCGGCGCGCTGCTGGCCCTTCTTTTCACCCACACCGACCTCAGTATCATCGCCATAATCGGCATTATTCTGCTGATCGGTATCGTAAAGAAGAACGCCATCATGATGATCGACTTCGCTCTGGCCGCCGCGCGGAACGAAGGCAAGAACCCGCACGACTCGATCGTCGAAGCATGCATGTTGCGCTTCCGCCCGATCCTGATGACAACCATGGCTGCACTCCTCGGAGCAGTGCCTCTCGCGCTGGGAACCGGTACCGGGTCCGAGTTGCGTCGTCCGCTGGGCATCACGATCATCGGGGGACTGCTTATGAGCCAACTGCTGACGCTATACACGACGCCCGTGGTTTATCTATACTTCGACAGCCTGCAACACTGGTGGAATGGGATTGGCATTGAAAATCCGGGTTTGGTGACGGCCGTAGCGCGGTCGGACCAGGCACAGGGATTGAGCCGGTCCATTAAACCGGCGCTATAGAATCAGCCGGCATGCGGATGACGACCCATCCGGCATCGCGACCTACTCGGTTACTTGCGCCGCGTTCGGCTACTCGCTGTTGTGGACCGCGCTCGCCCCAGCCTTCGAACTGCTCGGCTTTGATGCGTTCGTTGACTTGGCCCGCCCGCGCCGACTCTCCCAAACGTATTAGCTCATCGAAAAAGCGTATGTCGTCATGCACGTCCAAGATGACTTCGAAGCAGCCGACGTTGAAGTGCGCCCGCACGCGTTTTCGAACGAATCACGCCATCCGGAAGTTGGGCTGTTCGCCGTCAAATTGCCGCCAAACGCCCGACTGACGGATGTTCGCCGCCCGCCGGCCCGCGGGCGCGGTCGTCGTGCGCACGGCGCAGTCCTCGCGCCAGCTCAGCGGCCGGCCGTTCGTGGCGCCCGAGCGCGGCGCGACGTGCAAGCGCCGAACCGTTGACTTCCCGCGCTCCCGGCGCTCCAGTACCGTCGCGTTTCGTGCGCAAGAGAGCGCTTTCGCGTGCCGCCGGGCGGAACCTCGCGGCACAGTCGACGCCTCCGTGCGATTCGCAGCCAAATACTGTGCATTACCTCGTGTTACCCGCGAACGGGCCCGAAGCCTGACTCCGTCCGGTAGGGACGAGTGAAACACGACTCAATGCAAATCGGCGTTCAAGGTTCTGGAGTCGCCCGATTTCAAATTAAGTTCAACCGTCTTACCCCCGTAGCGGACTTTGCACGGCCCTTCGTTGCCTACGTTTTTGATCGTGGCAGACGCGAGCTTTCCAGCCTTCCACCTGATATCGACTTCGAATCCACCGCGGGCGCGCAGCCCCATGGCGCTGCCCGCCGGCCATCGGGCCGGAAGCGCCGGAAGCAATTCCACTTCGCCGGTATGGCTCTGGAGCAGCAACTCAATCATCGCCAGGGGGACCCCCATCATGTCGGTCACCTGGACCTGCCCGTGAGCGTTGACGAACAGGTTGGGAAACGCCTTGCTGAAATATTGATTGCGCATTAGATCGAGAGCCCGGTCGCCTTGCTTCAAGCGGGCCATTATGCTCGACACCCACCCCAGGCTCCAGCCCTGCGCATCGTATTTGTGCGATAAGCGGTAGTCGAGGGACTTGCTCACTGCAGCGGCCAATTCGGGGGTGCCCTCGAGCGTGATGCGGTTTCCGGGCATGAAGCCCCATAGATGTGAGAGGTGCCGATGGCCAGGCTCCGATTCCGGGAACTCCTCGGGCCATTCCATGAGACGCCCGTCAGGTCCGATTTTCGGCAGAGCGAGGCTATCGAAGCACCTCCGCACTTCGCGGGTTTCTTCGTTTTCGATGCCCAGGACCCGGCCGGCCTCAAGAAAATCGCGGAACGTGCTCCAGACGATCTCCTGGTCATGCGAGGGACCCATTGAAACGCTCGACAGTGTCCCGTCCGGCAGGCGGAAGGAGTTCTCGGGCGAGGTGCTCGGACCGGAAACCAACTTGCCGGTCTTGGGATCCGGGACTAGCCAATCGACAAAGAACAGCGCCGCTTCCCGAAGCACCGGGTAAGCTCTTTGTTCGAGAAACCGCCGGTCCTGGGTGAAGCGGTAGTGTTCCATGAAGTCCGCGACGCACCACGCACCGCCCACAACGTACATGCCCCATTGCGGCTCGGTGGAGGATGGAGCCGTGAACATCCACACATCCGTGTGAAACGGAGCCATGAATCCGCGCTGGACGCCCAGCATGGCCCGCGCAGTCTCATGTCCGTTGCGCATCAGTGCTTCCGTGAAAGAGAACAATGGCTCGTGGCTGTCGCTCAGGTTGCCTTGTTCGGCAAACCAATAGGCCTCTTGCGCGTTGATGTTGAGGTGATAGTCGGAAGCCCAGGGGGCCTGCATCATGGGATTCCAGATACCCTGCAGGTTTGGGGGGAGACCGCCGTAACGTGACGAGGAGATGAGCACATAGCGGCAGTAGCGATAGTAGATCAGCAGCAACTCGGGGTCGTCAGCGCCTCCAGCGGCTAGTTCGATGCGCCGGTCAATGGGAAGCCGGTGGTCGGAGGCCACGGCGAGATCGAGGGTCGATCGGCGATAGAGGCTCTGGAAATCTGCGATGTGGGCCGCCTTGAGATTTGCATAAGTCTTGGCGACGGCCTGCGCCATCTGCCGCCGGCATTCCGCAAGCCGATCGCGGGCGAGGGCGTTCGCCGGGTCCTTAACGTTGTAATCGGTGGCCGCCGTGATAACTATGGTGACGCTGTCTGCGCCCGTTACCCGCAGGCGGTTGCCCTCCACGCTCACGCTGCCGCCTTCAGCGGTTAGGTTCAGGAGCGCATCGAACTTGACGCCCGAAGACCCACCGCCGGCGGCGCTGGCTTGTCCGAACAAATGCAGGCCATTGCCGTTAATGGCTTCGACGGATGCCCCAGCCGGCCGGTCGAGCGAGGCGGTGAATGACACCTTCCCGGGCTGGCTGGCGGTGAGTCGGATGATGAGCGCCTGGTCCGGCGCGCTGACGAAGGCCTCCCGACGATATAACACGCCCCGCTGTCTAAAGCGCACCTCCGACACCGCCTCCTCGTAATTGAGCGAGCGCCGGTAGTCGGTCGCCGAATCGGCCAAGTCATGCTCCAAATGCAAGAAGCCGAGCGGCTGGTAAGAGCGGGGCGCTTCCTGCGGATCCTGGGCGAGGAACCTCGTCCGGGAAATAGCATCCGCTTCCGCATATTTTCCGGCGAAGAGCAGGGATCGCATCTGTCGGAGCAACTCCGGGCCTTGCGGATTGTTCTGCGGCGTGGGAGGTCCCACCCATATGCTGTTCTCGTTCAGCAACACCTCATCGGAACGAACACCGCCGAAGATCATTCCTCCGATTCGTCCATTACCAATGGGAATGGCGGATTTCCAGTCCGTGGCGGGTGCGCCGTACCAGAAAGGCGAGGAGGTCAAGGCACGGGGGGCCGGGGCGGCAACGGCCACCCCCAAGACGAGGCCGAGAATTGCGATCGTATTCTTCGTTTCGTTTTTCATTTGTTCTCGCGGCTCGGTACGGCGCTGCGCCAAGCGGGGCGGTCCGTTCCAGCTTCCGTCATTCTACGCCGTACAAGCCGGCTCCGCGGCAGCGGGGTTGTCCGCGCCAGGCAGCCGGGAAACCGAGCCTCCGTTCCGCCCGGTTATTGCCTGCTGCGTCTGCTGGCACAATAGATTGGTGAATCCGCACAACCTCTCGCGCCGCGAGGCACTGGCTCTCTCGGCCGGCTTGCCCGCCGCCACTGCCGCGCAGACTTCGCATGCTACCGACGGCTATGTAGATATCCTGCGGCCGCCGGACCTCGCCATCGGGTTCCTCGAAAGCGGCCCACGTTCGCTTGCCCGCGAAGGCCGCCGATGGAACAGCGCCGGCATCTCCATCCAAACCGATCCGGCCGCCGGCGGTATGCCTATTCGCATCGAGGCGCCGGACCTCCCATTGCTCCGCATCCAACTTCGCTGGCGGGCCGCCGTGCCCGAGCGCTGGCGCATCCTCAATGACCAGTGGGAGCGCAGCTACGGCGATCTCGAATGGCGCGGTATGTTCGGCGAGCGCATCCTGCCCTGGTATTTTCTGGCCTTTGACGGCCGCGCCACGCACGGTTACGGCGTCGCCACGGGGGCCTCGTGCTTCGCCTTCTGGCAGGCCGACCCGGCCGGAATCTCCCTGTGGCTCGATCTGCGCAATGGAGGCTCTGCGGTTCGCCTGGGGCCCCGCACGCTGGAAGCCGCCGTCGTACGCGTCCGTCGCGGTGCCCCGGACGAGAGCGCTTTTCAATCCGCACGGCGCTTCTGTCGCCAGCTCTGCGCCCAGCCGCGCCTCCCCTCCGCGCCCGTTTACGGCGGCAACAACTGGTACTACGCCTACGGACATGACTGCTCAGCCGCGGCCATCGAGCGCGATGCCGGCCTGATGGCGGAACTCGCCCCGTCCGGACCGAACCGGCCTTTCATGGTCATCGATGACGGCTGGTCGCCGACCAACACCGCCGGCCCCTGGCAGCGCGGCAATGCCGGCTTCCCCGATATGGCGGATCTCGCCGCGGCGATAAAACATCAGGGCGTCCGCCCAGGCATCTGGTTGCGCCCCCTATACACCACCGCAGAAGTATCTCCGTCCGCCCGCCTTCGGCCGCGTGGCAGCGACCGCAACGCGACACTCGATCCGAGTCTGCCCGAGACGCTCGAAACCGTCCGCGAAGACGTCGGCCGCATGGCTTCCTGGGGCTTCGAGCTGATCAAGCACGACTACACCAGTTTTGATCTGCTGGGTCGTTGGGGATCCTCGATGGGGGCAGATCTCACCGAAGACGGCTGGCATTTCGCCGACCGCTCCCGCACCACCGCTGAAATCGCGCTGGCCCTCTACCGCGCGATTCGCGAAGCGGCTGGGAGTGCGGCAATCATAGGCTGCAATACTTTCGGACATTTGTCCGCCGGTCTTTTCGAGCTCCAGCGCACCGGCGATGATACCAGTGGCCGTGACTTCAACCGCACGCGACGGATGGGCGTCAACACGCTAGCTTTTCGCGGGCCGCAGCACCGCGCCTTTTTCGACCTCGACGCCGATTGCGCCCCCATCACGCCGCAACTCCCCTGGAACCTTGCCGCGCGCTGGCTGGACCTGGTAGCCCGCAGTGGCACCGCGTTGTTTGTTTCCCCCGATCCCGTGGCGGTCAATTCCGAGTCGAGACAAGCCCTCCGGCGGGCGTTCGCGGTCGCCGCCCGACCGCGTGAGCTGGCCGAACCGCTCGATTGGATGGATACTACTACGCCTGGTCGTTGGCGCATCGGCGGACACGCAGTGGGATACGACTGGTACGGCTCCGAAGGGGCCTCACCCTTCCCGCGCTAACGGCCGCGGTCATCTGCCGGCCCAGACTGCGATGAGCTAACCGCGTTGATTCGAAGACCGGGTCCTGAGAATATAGATCCTGGGATCGAAAATGCATCTTCCTCGATTTACACGCCGGGCATTTGTAGATCGCGCTTTAGGAATCGCGTCTGTAATCTCAGCGACCTCCGTTCGCGCTTCGGGCCAGCCGGCCGACGCCATAGAGCAAACGCAAAATCCAGGCGGGATCGCTGCGACGAGCACAGAACTTCACAAGCTCAATGCCGTTCCCATCCAGCAGGTGACGATTCAGGACGATTTCTGGTCGACGAAGCGCAAGGTCTGGCAAGAGGTGACCATTCGCGACTGCTTCGCGAAGTTCGAGAGCGACCGCGGAGGAGCCTTCAATAATTTCGATAAGGTCCGCGCCGGCGAAACCGGTGGACATGCCGGGGACCCATGGATGGACGGGTTGGTTTACGAAATGATCCGTGGTGCTTCAGACTTCATGCTGAGCCACCCGGATCCGGCCCTCGAGCGCCAACTGGACGGCTATATTGCCAGAATTACCGCGGCCGCCGCCATCAATCCCAATGGGTATATCAACACTTATACGCAGCTCATGGAGCCAGGCCACGAATGGGGGTTGAACGGTGGGCTGCAAATCTGGCAGCACGAGATTTACAACCTCGGCGGACTGATCGAGGCCGGGGTACATCATTATCGGGCGACCGGCAAAACCACGCTGCTCGCGGCAGGGGTCAAAATCGCCAATTATATGAGCGAATACATGGGACCTCCGCCGAAGAAGAACATGGTGCCCTGTCACCCCCTGCCCGAGGAAGCCTTGGTCCGGCTTTACGAACTCTTCCAGGAACAGCCTGCTCTGAAGACGGCTCTGCCCGTGGCGGTCCGGGACGCCGCGTACCTGGAACTGGCTGAGTTCTGGATTGAGGACCGGGGCAACCATATAGGACAACCCGATTGGGAGAAAGACCGGCATTTGGCCGAGGAGTTTGTGAGGAAGCAGCAATACGGCTCCGGCCGGCCGTCTTGGGGAGCGTATGCTCAGGACGACGCGCCTGTCTTCGAGCAGAAAGACATCCATGGACACGCCGTGCGTGCCACCATGCTGTGCGCCGGCATCGCAGCGGGGGCCCGCGTCAATGATCGGGAACGGTACCGCCAGACGGCGATTCGACTGTGGGAGAACATGGTCTATCGCCGTATGCACATCACCGGCGGAGTTGGCGCCTTTGCCAACGAAGAGAAATTCGGCCCCGATTACGGGTTGCCCAACGACGCCTACCTGGAAACCTGTGCCGCGGTGGGCGCCGGCTTCTTTCATCACAATATGAATTTGGCATTCGGGCATAGCCGCTACGCCGACGAGTTGGAGCGGACCCTGTATAACGGCGCCCTGGCAGGGGTCTCTCTGCGTGGTGATGCTTACTTCTATCAGAATCCTTTGGAATGCGACACGACACGTGCGCGCTGGGCATGGCACGGATGTCCCTGCTGCCCTCCCATGTTTCTCAAAATGATGGGGGCCATGCCCGCCTACATTTATGCCACCGATGCGGACAGTATTTATGTGAATTTGTTCGTGGGAAGTCGGGCTTCCATACCGATGAACGGATCGACAGTCACTCTTAGGCAGACCACCCGTTTCCCATGGGATGGCGCCGTGGCGGTTGCAGTGGATCCCGCTCAGTCCGGTTCATTTGCCGTCATGCTTCGTATCCCCGGATGGTGCGGCGGCGAGAGCGTCAGGGTCAACGGGCAGCGGATTCCCTCAGATCGGCGCGTGCGGGGATATCTGCGCATCGCCCGCAAATGGCAAAGCGGAGATGTAATCGAATTGGAGATGCCGATGCCGGTGCGCCGGATGCAAGCCAACCCGCTGGTGCAGGCTGATGCGGGGCGCGCCGCCCTCATGCGCGGGCCGCTGGTCTACTGCGCGGAATCCACGGATAACAGCGAACCGGTTCGCACGGCGCGTTTGCCTGTCCGCGCGAACTGCTCCACGGAATTTCGCGCCGAACTTCTCGGAGGGGTGATGACGATAAAGACGATCGCGGTGGCCGGGGGCGCTCGCGAGGATCTTTACTTCACCTTCGGCCAAGGCGGCGCCAACCGGTCCTTCGATCTCACGGCCATTCCGTACTATGCCAACGCGAATCGCGGTCCGGTCGATATGACCGTCTGGATGCCGGTGGAGGCTTAGCCCTGACATAAGTCGGAGTTCGAAGGGAAAGGACGAACGTGGAACGGAGACAATTTCTGAAGAGTTTGGCCGTAGCGGGTGCGCTATTTTCATTTTCGGGCGGGAAACCGTGGGCGAAGTCGTCCGACGCTCGCATCGAGATCTATCCGGGCGAGCCGATAGCCGAGATTTCGCCCAATATCTATGGGCACTTTACAGAGCATATCGGCGGAGTGATCTACGACGGTGTCTGGGTCGGAGAGGATTCGAAAATCCCTAATCGCTACGGTATCCGCTCCGAGCTGATCGACCGGCTGAAGCAGATTCGAGTCTCCGTGATTCGCTGGCCCGGAGGATGTTTCGCGGACAGCTACGACTGGATGGATGGCATCGGTCCCGCCGCCGAGCGCCCGGCGCGAACCAACTTCTGGGAGGGCGATCCCGACGCCGTGCGGCTGCATCGGCAAGGCGCGCAAATCTTCGATCCCAACAAGTTCGGGACGAACGAGTTCGTGCGTTTCTGCGGACTGACCGGCGCGCAGCCGTATCTTGCGGTGAATGTGAGAAGTCTTCCTCCGCTAAGCTTCGACCGTTGGATCGAATACTGCAACTCTCCTGCGGGCAGCACCACGCTGGCGCGGATGCGAGGGGCGGCTGGGTTCGCCGATCCCTTCAATGTACGGTACTGGGGCGTGGGCAACGAAAGCTGGGGCTGCGGCGGAAATTTCACGCCCGAAGAGTATGCGTCGGAGTTCCGTCGCTATACAAGCTGGCTCCCCCATTACGGCATCGATCTGCAACTTATCGGCTCGGGACCGGACGGCGCCGACCTGGATTGGACGCATCGTTTCTTCGAGCAGATCTATTCGGATCGCGCTTACCGAAACCCGAGCTTCACCGGATGGTCCGTTCATTACTATTCATCGAACCTGAGTCGAGGCAAGACAACGGACTGGAATCTGGCCAAAGGAGACGCGCTCACCTTCGATCCGGTGGACTGGTATGAGTTGCTGCGACAATGCGACCGAGTCGAGCGGATTATTCAGGATCAGTGGTCGGTCATGGGGCAATACGATACGGCGCATCGGATCAAGCTGGTGGTCGACGAGTACGGCCCATGGTACCGCGAGGGAACAGAAGTGGATCCAACACACATCTTTGGGCAGCAGATCACGATCCGCGATGCGCTCGCAACCGCGCTGACGCTGGACACCTTCAATCGCAATTCGGAGAAGGTCGGCATGGCCACCAACGCACAGTTGATCAACAACCTCAATGCATTGTTTCTCGCTCACGAGGATCGCTTCGTGGCAACGCCGAACTTTCATGTGTTTGCCATGTATGCCGCACATCAGGGTGGGATCGCCTTGCGAACCGAATTCTCCGCTCCGGCCGTGGTATACACGCGAGACAGCGCTCCGGCGAGCTTCTGGGGTTTGAACGGATCGGCGTCGCGGAAAGGCAACATCGTGACTTTGACAGTGGTGAATCCCGATCTGACAAAACCGGCCGAAACGCAGATCGCTGTGCGCGGCACAAAGATCGCTCGCGCTTCCGCTACGGTCCTCGCGGCCAACGATATGCATGCCCACAACACCTTCGATCGACCGAATGCCTTGCAGCCGGTTTCGCTTGGCGTGAACGTGTCCGATGAGATGGTAACAGCGAGCATACCGGCAGCATCGGTTACTAAAGTGGAGATGGTTATCGGCTAAGTGTTGCGGGGCATAAGTAGTGTGGGCGGATTAAGTCAAGATTCGTACTCCATTGCTTCCCGCCACGTGAACCTCCGAAGTGAGGCCGATAAAGAAGCCGTGTTCAACTAATCCAACCACATGGTCGAGCTGCTTCGCCATCGAAGCAGCCGCTATGCTCGATTCGAACGTGCCCCAAAGGGACGTAGCTTAGTGGTAGAGCGCTAATGTGCCCTTGGCGCTTGTTCCCGCCCGTTTTGTGGTTCGGGGATGGTGAAGTTGGCGGCTCCTTCGCCTGGTAAACGACCGCCGCAGCGTTCGTTCCTCACCGAAGTTCTTGGCCGTGGTGAAGTGTTCGGTTCCTTCGACTGACAATCGAACCCAGGCAACCGGCCTCCGTTCTGGCCAGGACAGGATAGCCAGATCTTCAACAGGGGGGCCAAATCAGGGTAGCGAAATCACCGCGTCACTTTCCCGGAGTTTCCGGTTCTACGGACCCGGCGGCCGCCCGTCCAGGCTTTCAAGTCACGCACCCGTATCGACCTAGAGGTCTTCCATCTCGTGATACAATAATCCCGATGGACTTTATGGTGTACGCCGGGATGAAGCGCCAAGCCGGGCTGCATTTGGCCCGCGGGCATCGCCGACAACCACCAGCGTAGGCGGAGTTGGATTGAGGGACGCAACTTGAATGGAGAGCCCTGTACTATGAGCGCCACCTTAACGAGGTGTTTACCGGTTGTTGCTCTGCTTCTTATCCTTACCACTCCACTGTCGGCGACCGACGGGTACTTTTCAACCGGCTATGGCCTCATACAGCAGGGGCAAGGGGGTGCGGGCATTGCGCTTCCGCAAGACGCCCTAGCGGCCGCGACGAACCCTGCGGGCATAGTTTTTGTCGGGAACCGGTTTGATATCGGACTGACCTTATTTCGTCCCATTCGTGGCGCCACGATCACCGGAAGCGGCTACCCTGGCGTGGACGGCAATTATGACGCCAGCCGAAAGAAGAACTTCTTCATTCCCGAACTGGGATATAACCACCTGCTCAATCCAAGGGTCGCCGTAGGTCTCGCGGTGTTCGGCAACGGTGGAATGGATACCGCTTACACCACGCCGATCCCGCTGCTTGGCAGCAGATTGGCAGGCGTGGATCTCGTTCAGTTATTTGTAGCACCGACAGTTGCGTTCAAGGCGAACGCACACGATGCCTTCGGCGTCTCGTTAAACGTTGGCTACCAGAGATTCTCCGCCAGCGGACTCCAGAACTTTGCGAATGCGAACTTTTCGACCGCTCCGGGCAGCGTGACCGATCTTCTCGGCAGCGGCGCGTTCGGCGCGGGATTCCGCGTGGGCTGGCTGGGCACCGTCAACAAGATTCTGAGCGTGGGCGCGACATACCAGAGCCGGACTTGGATGCAGAAGTTCGACAAATACCAGGGCCTGTTCGCCGAGCAGGGCGGCTTCGATATTCCCTCGAATGTGGGCGGTGGCGTGGCACTGAAAGTCCACCCGAAGGCGACTATTCTGTTCGACGCCGAGCGCATCTTCTACGGACAGGTAAAATCCCTCGCGAACCCGGACTTTCCAATTCAGGCTCCGCTGGGCGCAAGTAATGGCCCAGGGTTCGGGTGGCACGACATAACCGCCGAGAAGGTGGGCCTCGATTTCAAGCTAAGCCCCAAGCTGACGCTGCGCGCCGGATACAACCACTCGGGATTGCCGTTCGGTTCAAGCCAGACCTTCTTCAACCTTCTCGCTCCGGCCGTAGTTCAGCAACACTTGTCGGCAGGGGCAACCTGGGGGCTGCAGAACGATAAGGAGATCAATATCGCCTACCAGCACGCCTTCGCGGAGACGGTCAATGGCGCGAACTCGATCCCGCCGAGCTTCGGCGGTGGCGAGGCTAACTTGCGCATGTATCAGAATTCGGTGGGCGTCGGTTTTGGATGGGGGAAGTAAACTTGGGATTCGAGGAGGCAGTCGGTATGTCAGGCTTTGTCTCCGCACCGTGGCCGTGGTATGTAGCCGGTCCGGCGATCGGATTGTTCGTGCCGGCGCTCCTGATTGTGGGCAACAGGTTGTTTGGCGTTTCCGGCAGCCTGCGAAACCTGTGTTCGGCCATCCTTCCGAGCCGGCTTGATTATTTTCGTTACGACTGGAGACGGGCCGGTCTTTGGAACCTGATCTTCGTGGGAGGCATTCTGGTAGGTGGCTTCCTTGCCGCGCAGTGGGGAGCGCCTCAGCACGTCGCCATCTCGGAACAGACCAGACTTGCCCTCGCGAGAATGGGCATTCACGATTTTACGGGGCTTGCGCCGCGTGAGGTATTCTCGTGGTCCGCGTTGCTGACGCTCAAGGGATTTGTCTCGATTGTCCTGGGCGGTTTCTTGGTCGGCTTCGGCACGGCTTATGCCGCCGGTTGCACTTCCGGTCACGCGATCTCGGGCCTTGCGGACCTACAACTGCCGTCGTTGATCGCAGTGGTGGGTTTCTTCGCCGGCGGTCTCATCGCAACGCATTTTCTTCTTCCGTTGTTCTTGTGAATGTCCATGTCCACCCCGCCAGCCACCGATCAACGATCTCCGATCCCACACCGGGAACCGACCGGATACACTCTGCCTGCCTATCTTCTGCTGGGCGTTTGCTTCGGGATCGCGCTGACAAAGTCCGAGGTTCTTTCCTGGTTCCGGATCCAGGAGATGTTCCGGTTCCAGTCTCCTCGTATGTATGAAACTATTGCGTCGGCCGTAGCGGTTGCCGCGGCTTCCGTCGCATTGATCAGGAGGCTCGGGTTGACGACCGTCTCGGGTGAGCCGATTGCGATTCCTCCCAAGAGCTTGGGGAGCGGCGTTCGCTATGCGGTCGGTGGCACGATCTTCGGTCTTGGCTGGGCCCTTACGGGAGCCTGTCCTGGACCACTCTTCGCCCTCGTGGGCAACGGCGTCACGGTGATGATCGTAGCCGTCGTCAGTGCGCTGGGGGGAACCTGGCTGTACGGCTTGCTTCGGCCCAGACTGCCACATTGACCTCGCTACACCCAAGGAGTGGACACTAATGTCTTTCGCAAGAGGCGTGACTGTGCCGGGGTGGCGAGGTTCCGGTCCAGCCCATTGGCAGACGATCTGGGGGCAGAGCCACCCGGAATACGTTTGCGTAGCGCGTGGGGGCTGCGGGCCCCATCAATGTCCATTCCGTTCACGGCCCGTGGCCGGATGGGGAAGGCCATTTCCAGCGATTCAAAAACCAGGTATGCTCGCCTGCTTGCACGGCAGAGAGATCATTATTCGATCAAAGTGGAGAAACCAATCATGCTGAGAAGACAATTCCTTTTCGCCGCGGCCGCAGCGCCGCTGGCCCGCGGGCGCTCCAGCCTGACGCACAAAGAGCGCGTGGACCGCGCCTTGAAAGGTGCCGACGTCGATCGGCCTCCGTTCAGTTTCTGGCATCACTTCGGATTGAACACGGCGGAAAGCCACGCTCAGGCGACGCTCGCGTTTCATCAGGCGTACCGCACGGATATCGTCAAGGTGATGAGCGACTTCGCCTATCCCAAGCCCACAGGGAAATGGTACGAGTTGAAAGTCGAAGATAATCCTTTTCCGCAGCAAATCCGCGCGCTGGAGTTGATTCGCGACGGGCTGCACGGAGACGCTCACACCGTCGAGACGCTCTTCAATCCCTTCAACGTGGCGCAGAAACTTTCATCGAAGGAGGAAGTGCTGCGTCTGAAGAGCGAGAATCCCACGGCGCTGCTTACCGCGCTCGATGCAATTACGCAGTCGGAGATTGCGCATGCCCGCCGGGCATTCAGCGCGGGCGCCGCCGGGGTGCTCCTGGCTGTAGCCAATGCCAACGCCGCGGAACTCTCACCGGAAGACTATCGGAAGTTCAGCCAGCCGTTCGACCGGCGCATTCTGGACGCCTTGTCAGGCGCCAGGCTGAACTTCCTGCACCTCCACGTGGAGCCACCGTATCTGGGTTTCTTCGACGGATTTCCCGCGGCAGTCTTCAACTACTCGCTTCACGTCTCCGGCATTCCCATCGCGGACGTGCGCAAGCGGTTTTCATCGGTAATCGCGGGCGGGATCGACGAGGTGAATTACCGTAAGCTCACCGCCGATGAGCTGCGTGCGCAATGGAAAGTCGCGGCCCAGGCGGCCGGACCGAAGTTCATCCTGACGCCGGGTTGCTCGGTGCCGAACGATAGCAGCAAAGAGGATCTCTTGCGGTTGCCGCAGGTGTTGGGAGCCTAATTCATGAGACTAACCCTCAAGCTTTCACTCGATTGGTGGAGCGTCATCGCCGCGCTCGGAGCGGCTGCGATCGTCAAGTCCGGGATACTGCCGCACGTCCCCTGGTAGACCTCCATGAGCCAACCTATCGTTATTTCAACCAAGCCAACGCCGGCGCTGCCCGCATGGATCGGCTTGCTTCCGGGCATCGCCCTGCTGGCGGCCATCGGGTATTTGGGGAAGCTCACCGAACAGACTATCGCGGCATACGGAAAGGCGCACCATCTGGCGCTGCCCAACATCGAATACGTGCTCTGGGCGATTCTGTTCGGGCTCGTGGTGTCGAACACCGTGGGCGTTCCGCGTGCCTGCCGGGCCGGCGTGGCGACGTACGAGTTCTGGCTGAAACTGGGAATCGTGTTTCTGGGATCCCATTTCCTGCTCGGCGATGTCTTGAAGCTGGGCGGACTGAGCTTGATCTTCGTCGCCATCGAGTTGGCGGTTTCCATCGCCTTGATGACCGCGCTGGGAACGTGGCTTGGATTGACCCCCAAGCTGACATCGCTGCTTGCCATCGGCTCCTCGATCTGCGGCGTTTCCGCAATCATCGCCGCAAAGGGAGCGATCGAAGCGGACGATGAGGAGGCCTCGTACGCCATCGGCGCGATTCTGTTGCTGGGCGCCTTCAGCCTTTTCGCATTTCCCGCCATCGGCCATGCGCTCGGCATGTCGGACCATGCGTTCGGCCTTTGGGCGGGGCTCGCGGTGGATAACACCGCCGAGGCCACTGCGGCGGGAGCGCTCTATTCGGACACGGCCGCGAAGTTTGCCGTGCTCGCCAAAACCACGCGCAACGCCATGATCGGCTTCGTCGTGCTGGGATACGCCATCTACTGGGCCCGCAAGGCGAAACAGCAGGGCGTTGCGAACAAGGCCGCTTTTCTATGGCAGAAGTTTCCAAAATTCGTTCTAGGCTTCCTGTTGATTTCCATTCTCTCCACCGTTAACGTCTTCTCGAAGGCGCAGTTGACGGACCTGGCGAATCTATCGCGCTGGGCCTTCCTGCTTACCTTCGCCGGAGTCGGACTCCAGACCAACTTCGGCGAGCTGCGCAGGCAGGGACTGCGGCCGCTGGCCGTGGGCGCGGTGGGAGAGTTCGCGATCGCCGGCATCACGCTGGCTTTGTTGCTGGGCGCCAATCGCGCGTTTGGCCTGTGAGGACAACTTGCCGCCCCTTGCGGCGCAGCCGGTTCGGTTCAGGGTTTCAGTACCCAGAATTGAACTTCGTAGCTCCATATGGTGAACGCGATTTGCCGGCCATCCGGAGAATAGGCCGGTTGTGTCTTATTGGACGGGTCGACTGTGATTTGTTCGGGCCGGCCTCCGCTTACGGGCACTCGAAATAACTGAAAGAAGCCTCCCGAAGGAGCTATGAAGGCTGCCGACTTGCCGTCCGGAGAGATTCCGAAACCGGACTCGCGGTGCTCGCTGCGGAACTTGTGGAAGCACGCGGGCGTGCCGCCGGTTCGAGCGACCGTGCATAGCTCCTGCCGGTCGGGTGCGCGGAAACCCAGGAAGACAATCTTTTGCGAATCGGGCAGCCACTCGGCGTCCGCCATTTCATTCGCGTAGCCGCGCAGATCGATCTCGCGCTCGGCTTGGGTCCGCGTGCCGATTTCTTGATCGACACCGATCAGAAAAGGGACATGCCGGGACGGAGATTCGCCCGGCTTGTAGGACGAGACGACGATCCAACGGCCGTCGGGCGACCATCGCGGCCAACCGGTGTCCGCTCCCCGGCCGAAATGTGTCAGGAGCCTGGGCTCGGAAGAACCGTCCTGCGCCTGTATCCAGAGATCGTCGGAGTTGTCCCTGTGGGAGTGAAACACGATCCATCTTCCGTTCGGCGACCAGCAGAGGCTTTGATCTTCCGACGGAGACGCAGCGATCACCCGCTCCGGGGCGCGCGCCGGGGTAGACGCTCCCGCGGAAATCGTGCCGATATCCTGCGCAATGTCCGGATAGTGCAAATCGTCAATGACGCGCCGCCATGTTCCGAAGGTAAACGCGATCT
>Ga0181517_10001518_pt1 | contig 25686 bp, 23 predicted proteins | sample PEATcosm2014_Bin_31_FD_119748 | JGI IMG/M metagenome (GOLD analysis project Ga0181517, IMG submission 119748) | Peatland microbial communities from MTU Mesocosm Facility, Houghton, MI, USA - PEATcosm2014_Bin01_30_metaG | ecosystem: Environmental > Terrestrial > Soil > Wetlands > Peat | place... | reverse complement strand
GTTCCAGTCCGTAACCCCAACCTTGAACCTGACCTTCGCCGCAGAGGCAAACCCGGGCAAACTCAGGGCCGCGAGGACCGTTGAGGCGCCCGCGCCGATAAAGGCCCGCCGAGTGACCGATTGCACAACCTGCCCATCGTTGATGTGGTTCGCATTCATCCTAGCCATAGCAACCGGATTATACCCATGGCGACCGCACTCCGCTACGCCGGCAAATGAGCGCTACCGCCCAACTGCGCATCTATCTTGGCAGGAATTCTTTGCCAGGAGCGCAATGCGATGAAGAGCGTGTTTGCATTTTGGCTGTCGGCCTGCGTTGGCCTATGCGCGCAGGAGTTTCCGCAGGCCACCGACTTGCCCGGCCAGCCTTTCTTCATCAAGCAGACCTGGCAGATCGGCGGCGAGGGCAATTGGGACCAGACGGTGCTGGACGCGGCGGCCAAACGGCTCTTTATCGCCCATGGCCGCGTGGTGCAGGTGGTGGACGTGAGCACCGGCGCGCTGGACGGCGAGGTGCAGGGCCTCGGCAACGCCCATGGCATCGCCCTGGATGAAGGCGGCCAATTGGGCTACGTCACCGACGGACCCGCCAACCAGGTGCGCGTCTTCGACCGCGCCACCTTCAAGGTGGTGGCCAGCATTCCCACCAGTCCCGGTCCGCGGGCCATCGTGCTGGAGCCGCAGAGCGGCCTGCTCTTCGCCGTCAGCGCCACGCCGCTTGAAACAGCGCGGGCCGCACAGGACAAATCCCGTGCACCGCAGCCCAGCGCGCTCAGGTCGGCCATCACGGTGATCGATGCCCAGTCGCGCCAGCCCCTGGGCATCCTTCTGCTGCCGGGCAAGTTGGGATTTGCCGTCGCCGACAACCGCGGCCGGGTCTACGTGGACATCGTGGACCAGAACCGGATTGCGCGCCTGGATGCGCAGCAGGCGCTTGCCGCCATCCATGATGCGCAGGCGGCTCCCGGCCAGGCCGGCGTAACTCCAATGCTGGACTGGAGCGCGCAACCACGACCGGCCGGCGGCGGGGTACGCTTCTTCCGATTGGCTCCGGAGTGTCACGACCCCGCCGGGCTGGCCGTCGATTCCGCGCACGAGCGCCTCTTCGCCGCCTGCGGCAATATGACTATGCTGGTCCTCAATGGCGACACCGGAGAGCATATTGCATCGCTGCCCATCGGGCCCGGAGCGGAGATGATTGGCTACGATCCGGACCGCAGCCTCATCGCGACGGCCAACGGCGGCGCGCAGGGCACCCTGACCCTCATTCGCCAGGATGTGGCCGACACCTATGCCGTGATCGAGAACCTGCCCACCCGGCAACGGGCCCGGACGCTGGCGATCGACCCGGCTACAGGCGAGATCTACCTGGTCACCGAAAATGTCGGGGTCAAAATTGACCCCAAGGGAGGCATCGGCAGCCTGCAGCCGGCCCCGGTGCAAGGTACATTCCAGGTTCTGGTCATCGGAAACTAAAGCAAGATCCCCTCCCGGCGATGGCACACTATAACCATGCTGGGACTGAGCAGCGACAGGCAGTTTTCTACGGTACTGCTGATTGACGACGACATGGTGAGCCGCGAGGTGATGGCGACGGTGCTGACCATGGGCGGCTACGAGATGCATACCGCAGTGGACGGCGCGACGGCCTTGGAGATGCTGGCCGCCCCGGCGTTTGTTCCCGAAGTCATCCTGATGGACGCGCAGATGCCAGGGCTAAGCGGCAGCCGGTTGATTACCGAGCTGCGCGCGCGGAGCCAGGCAACCGTGATTGCCATCAGCGGCAGCGGCGCTCCAGCCGAAGTGACAGCCGCTGCCGACGGATTCCTGCTCAAGCCTTTTGGAGCCGTCGAGCTGGGAAGGCTGTTGGAGGAGCGCAAAGCCCCCGCCGCAGCTGAGCCGAACCCGGACGAGCCGGTGGTCAGCGCAGAGACCCTGGCCCAGCTTCGCACCATGATGCCGGAGTCCGGGGTGCGGCAGATTTACGCGGCCGTGGTGGCCGACCTTTCAAAGCGATTGGCGGCTTTGCAGGCTGCCTCCGCCAACGGCAACGGCGATGAAATACGGCGCATTGGCCACGCCATCAAAGGCGGCTGTGGCATGGCCGGCGCGGTGCAGGCGGCCCGGGTGGGAGCGCGAATTGAAGCCCTGGGAGCGGCCTCCACCGCTCACCGAGGGGGTGACGATCTGGATAACAGCGCCCGCCTGCTGAGCGATTTGCGCAACGCCACCGACAACCTGCGGCGTATGCTGGAGGCTGAATTCCCCGCATAGTTTACGGGGAAATCTTGGGGGTAGTTGCTCAAGTGGAACGACCGATCACTGTAGTTTTGGCGGACGATCATCCCGTTGTCCGCATTGGCGTGACCAACATGCTGTCTCCCAAAGACGGCTTTCAAGTGATTGGCGAAGCCTCTGACGGCGACGAGGCCATTACCCAGACCCTCGACCTGCAGCCGGATATCCTTTTGCTCGACGTGCAGATGCCGCGTCTGCCGGGCCTTGAGGCTATGCGGGCCATCATGCAGGGCACGCCCACGGTCAAGATTCTGCTCCTCACCTCGACGATCACCACCCAGCAGATTATTGAGGCGCTGCACATCGGCGCACGCGGAATCGTGCTGAAAGACGCTCTGGCCGGCCATCTGCAAACCGCTATCCGCACCGTCTTCACCGGCGACTACTGGATCGGCGGCAAGCGCGTCGTAAACCTGGTGTCGGCCTTGCATGAGCTGATGCAGCAGGCCGCCGTGCCCCAGCGCAAAACCTACGGCCTCACGCCGCGCGAACTTGAAGTTGTGGGCAGCATCGTCGAGGGCTGCAGCAACCGCGACATTGCCAAGCAGTTCGGCCTGAGCGAGGAAACCGTCAAGCGGCACCTCTCCAACATCTTCGACAAGACCGGCGTCTCCACGCGGCTAGAACTCGCGCTGTTTGCCATCGCGCATCATCTGGTTGAGCCGCTGTAGCACAAACCCCAAACCAGCCGCAGCGGCCCGGTAGCGCCGGCCTCCCGGCCGGGGTCCCCAGCGACAGGTCTTCGTCGCTGGGGTGGTTGACCGGCTGTAGCGCGGACGTCCCCGTCCGCGCTCCCCAGGTTTCCTCCGCAATCAGGGAATAAACTCCCGTTGCTCCAGTTCTATTCATTGAAGGGAGCAACCGATGAACAGATTCTTCAAATGGCTAACCAACCCACCCACCGATGGCCCTCCGTCGATCATGCTGCTGCGCCTGATGGCCGGCGGCATCTTCTTCTGGGAAGGCCTCTTGAAATTTATCTACCTCAACCAGGGCGTGGGCCGATTTACCAAGCTGGGCATTCCGTTTCCAGCGCTCACAGCAAATTTCATCGGCGGTCTTGAGATTGTCGGCGGCCTGCTGATTCTCTTCGGATTCCTCACCCGGTTCATCGCCATTCCGTTTGTTGCGGAGATGATCGTAGCCATTCTGGCCACCAAGATTTCAATCTTCCTTGGGACTTCGCCGCTGCCACTGCCTCCCGCGCCGCCCAGGGTAGGTATCTGGGCAGTGCTGCACGAAATCCGCTCAGACTACGCGCAGATTCTGACCACCCTCTTTCTGCTGATTAACGGGCCGGGCAGGTGGTCGCTGGACGCGGTTCTCAACGGCAAGCTCCCCGGCGAGGCCGCGGGACCGAGCCGCTTGAACCAGCCCGCCGCGGCAGCCGATTGAATCTAACCCCCTTAATTGCTTTACGCGAATCAGCGGTTCCCGATGAATCCGGTGTACACTGTCGATGTTGTGGCCAATTCCCCTGGCGATTCCGGATCTTTTGCCGAGCTCGCGATGCCCCACTTCGCAAGCCTCTATAACCTTGCCTTCTGGCTCACGCAGGACCGTTCTACGGCAGAAGACCTGGTGCAGGAAACCTACGTCAAGGCGCTCAAGGGATTTCCCTCGTACCACCAGGGAACGAACTTCCGCGCCTGGATGTACCGCATCCTGCGCAATACTTTCCTCACTACCCAAGCGGGACTGAAAGCGGCCGTCTCGCTTGAGAGCGACGATGTGCATGTTGTGGAACCGGCCACCGACGAGACACCTGAAGTGGTTCTGTTGACGCGTGCCGAGCAGGAGACGATCCGGAAGGCGCTGGAGGCGCTGCCCATGCATTTTCGCGAGATCATTCTGCTGACCGACCTGGAAGAAATGAACTACAAGGAGGTGGGTCTGGCGCTTAACATCCCCGTTGGAACCGTCATGTCCCGGCTCTTCAGGGCGCGAAAAGCCATGCGCACGCTGCTGGCGGCAGCCAGCCAGGGGGCCAAAGCATGAGTTGCCAACTGTGGCGCGACTGGATTGACGCCTTTCTCGACGATGGCTGCACGCCGGAGGAATCCGCCGGCATTGAAGACCACCTGAACACCTGCACCGCGTGCGCGGCGGAAGCGCTGGCCCGGCTGCGATTGAAGAATGCCACCCGGATCGCCACTGCGGCGCGATTCGTTCCTGCTCCCGATCTCCAGTTACGCGTTGAGCAATTGATTCAGAAACCAAACAGCCTGAACTCCGCGATTCCTTTCGTGTCGTTTCCCCGCTTCCGTTTTCCCGTCTTGACCAGGCAATGGAAGCAGGGCCTGGCCGCGGCTTCCGCGGTGCTGGTGCTGGCGGTGATTGTGTTGTCAGTCATGTGGTCCCGCAGTGCGGGCCGCCAACAGGCACTTTCGCAACTGCTTGACATGCACGTGGCCACGCTGGCCAGTTCGAATCCGGTGGACGTGGCGTCCACCGACCAGCACACGGTAAAGCCCTGGTTTGAAGGCAAGCTCCCCTATACGTTCAATTTGCCGGACCTTGAGGGAACGCCTTTCAAGCTGATGGGCGGCAAGCTGATGTACTACAGGAACCGTCCTGGCGCGCAGCTTCTCTTCGATCTGCGCAAGCACCAGATATCGGTTTTCATTCTCCAGGACCAGCCGGGGCTCACCCCCAAGAGCCTGGGCGTGGCCACGGAGCGGCAACGAGGCTTCAACGAGGAGACATGGAGCCAGGCCGGTTTGCGGTACATCGTCATTGGCGATACAAGCGGCGCCGATGTTCGTACCTTGGGCGATTTGCTTCGGGCTGCCGGGCGCCAGTGATCGCGCCTGGGCCCTGCCGAGAGCTGCAATGACAATCACATCTTCTCTCTGCCTTGCGCTGGCCGCAGGCGCCTGCCTGTGCGCGGGTGGGGAAACTCCCGAGCAGGGCCAGCCCACGATCTATCTGCTCCATGACGCCGACAAAGGCGTGTGGTGCGGATACCACGACGAGCAGGCCTGGCGGACGGCGATCAAAGAGACTGGAGCGATTGAAACCGCATCGGTCGACTTCGTCAGAAACATTCCGAAAGTGGTCAAAGTCACTGCGGGCAACAAGCCCCGAGCAAGCGACTGGGTGGTGTTTGACAGGTACTACCTGAACGACGCAGGCCTGGTGATGGGCCTGCAGCGAACCACGAATCTGTTTGCGGACGATGTAAGCAGGAAAGAAATCCTGGAAGCCCGCAATGGAGGACGCCTGGCATTGCAGCACGTGAAGCTCTTCTCGTTTCAGACGGGCGACCCCCTTTCGCGAACCAACGCAACGTTTCCGGTGCTCCCGGTTACAACGCGGATGGTCAATTTTCCATTCGGCGCTTTGATCGAGCGATCGCACAGCCTGATTGGGTTTGACAGCGTGTGCGTGCCGCCCCGCGAAGTGACTGAGGACAAAGCTCCAGGCAAGTGATGGGCTCTCCACGCACCGTGCCGATAACGCACCAAAACAATCCCGGGCTTTGGCGCCTGCGTGAGGACTGGATTTTAGCGCTGACTTGCTGACTCGCTATGCCGCAAAGCGGCGCTAACTTGCTGCCTTTCATAACAACCGCATTCCACCCAACGTCCATCGTTTCATTCCCTGGCGATGAAAACTCGGTCTCCCACGCACACACTCGAGCCCCTGCCAAGGCTCATTCCAGCGTCTGCTCGAATTCGCGCCATTTCCCGCGGCCTGCAAAGCCCGAATAGATTCCCGCTGCACCCCCGGCACGTCCATTCAAATCACCGCCCTATTCAGAGAATCCCAAACCCAATGAAACTCATCCTGTAGCTCGAAGCCTCCCGGTATCACCCCACGATGCATCGAAAGAGATGGACAGTTCGCCGCGCGAGTCCTAGAGTCGTGTCATGTCCGTGGAATTGGCAGTGGTTCGTCGTGCGTTAGATTGCGGTGAACTTGAACCCTGCTTTCAGCCCGTAGTTGAACTTCACACCGGCCGGCTGACCGGTTTTGAGGTCCTTGCCCGTTGGAAACACCCCCAGCTTGGCCTGGTGCTGCCTGAGAATTTCATCTCCCTGGCCGAAGAGGACGGGCTGGTCGGAAAGCTCATGCACCAGATATTGCGCAAGGCATTCCGGCAAGGCGCCACCTTGCCGGCGCCGCTGTCGCTTGCAGTCAATGTATCGCCAACCCAGTTGCATAATCTGAGCCTGCCCGCCGAGATTCGCCAATTGGCCAGTGAGAGCGGGTTTCCACTGGAAAGGTTAGCCGTTGAAATCACTGAAAGCGGGCTCATCGGCAACCTGGAACTGGCGCAGAAGATTGCATTCCAACTCAAAGACATGGGCTGCAAACTGGCGCTGGACGATTTTGGGACCGGCTATTCGAGTCTGCGTCACCTTGAGGCTCTTCCGTTCGATGTGTTGAAGGTTGATCGAAGCTTCGTCGGCTCCATGACCGCCAAACGCGGAAGCCGCAAGATTGTGGCGGCCATGATTGGCCTGGGTCACAGCCTTGAGCTGGCGACCATCGCGGAGGGCGTGGAAACGGAGGAGCAGGCCGAGATGCTTCTCCGACTCGAGTGCCAAATGGGACAGGGATGGCTCTTTGGCCGCCCCTTGACCCCGGATCGAATTCCCCACTTCATTGATGCGGTGCCGTGGAAGCCGCAGGCTGGCCTGTCTGCGAATGGAAATGCGTCGCCAGTATCCAGCCTGGAGGCGCTGCCCGCGCAACGGCTTGCACAATTGCAGGCCATCTACGACGGTGCCCCGGTCGGCTTGTGCTTTCTTGACCGCAAAATGCGCTACGTGAGCATCAACCAGTTGCTTGCGGATATGAATGGCGCTCCGATGGCAGCCTACCTGGGAAAGACTGTTCAGGAAATGATCCCCAAAGTGTTTCCGGTGATTGAACTTTATCTTCGGCGCGCCTTGAAGGGCGAAGCCATCCAGAATGTCGAGTTCGTCAGGCCGGCGAACGGAGTCCAGCCACAGGACTCAACCAACCTGGTTTCGTATCAGCCGGCTCTGGACGAGGCAGGAGAGGTGATCGGGGTTTCAGTGATGGTCACCGACATTACGGAACGCAAGCGAACCGAAAAGGCGCTCCTGGAGAGTGAAGCGCACCTCAGGAACCTGGTTGAGCTCAATCCTGAGATTCCCTGGGTCATGGATGCGGAAGGCAATAACCTGGACGTCAGCTCTCGTTGGACCAAGGTCACCGGATTGAGCAAGGAGCGGACGCGTAACCTGGGTTGGCTTGAAGCTGTGCACCCGGACGATGTGGAGCCGACCATGAAAGCGCTGCAAGAGGGGCTTAGCAGCGGCAAGCCAATCGACGTTGAGTATCGGGTGAGGAGCGTTGATCACGGTTGGAGGTGGATGCGCTCGCGCGGTTCGCCGCGCGTTGGCCCCGCAGGTCAGATCGTCCGCTGGTATGGCTGCGTGGAGGACGTTCACGACCGCAAGCAGTTGGAGGAAGCGCTGCGCAAAAACCACATCTGAGCCCGGTCTCATTTTCTATGCCGGGCCGACTGTCCTTGTAGCAGCCTCCCGGCCGGCTGTAACGTGGGCCTCCCGGCCCACGCCCACTCCACACCGATAAGAGAGATGCTTTAGGCTTTCATAGAGGGGGCATTGAAATGAAGATCGCATTTCTGGGACTGGGAAAGATGGGCTCGCACATGGCGCGGCATTTGTTAGAGGCCGGGCACCAGGTGACGGTTTGGAACCGGACCGCAGCAACCACTGCTCCGCTGGCAGCGGTCGGCGCCAGGGTTGCAGGTTCCGCGGCCGAAGCGGCACAGGCCGGCGATGCGGTACTCACCATGCTCTTCGATGACGCGGCGCATGAGGCGGTGCTGTTCGGCGAGGGCGGAGTTCTGGATGCCATGCGTCCGGGCGCGATCCATGTTTCGTTGTCAACAATCAGTGTGGCTCTCAGCGAGCGGCTGACCGCCGAGCATGTCCGCCGCGGACAGCGCTTCGTTGCCGCCCCGGTCTTCGGCCGTCCCAGCGTGGCCGAGGAAGGCCGGTTGTGGATTGTTGTAGCTGGCGCAGAAAAAGATGTCGCCGAAATCCGCCCGCTGCTCGTCCCGCTGAGCCGCGGAATCTCGGTCATTGGACCTGAGCCGCGCCAGGCGCATGCCCTCAAGCTGGGCGGCAACTTCATGATCAGCGCCATGATTCACGCACTCGGCGAAGCGTTTGTTTATGCCGAAGCGCAGGGCATCGCGCCCGAGACTTTTCTTGAAACGGTGAACAGCGCGCTGTTCCAGTCGCCTTTTTACGCAGCATATGGCAAGGTGATGCTGCACCCGCCCGAGCAGCCCGGCGCCACCATCGACCTCGGAGCCAAAGACATGCGCCTGCTGCGGGAGGCCGCGGCCAGCCGCCACACCAGCCTGAGCCTGGCCGACAACCTGGCCGAAGTGTTTGCCCACGCACGCGAAGTTGGCCTCGCGGGCGAGGATTGGGCGGTGGGACAATACCGCATGGCGCAGCGCCGCGCGCACTCCCCTGAAAATGTTGTTTAGGATAGAGCCATGAGTCTCAAAGGAAAGATCGTCTTCATCACCGGAGCCTCGTCAGGCATCGGCGCGGCCACCGCGCTGGCCTTTGCCGCCGAAGGAGCCCGCCTGCTGCTGGCTGCCCGCCGCGCCGACAAATTGGCAGCAGTTGCCGCCCAGGCCCTTCAGCGGGGCGCGGCCGCCGTTCACACCATCGGCTTGGACGTTCGCGACCGGCGCGCTGTGCAGGATGCCATTGACAGCTTGCCCACGGACTGGGCAGAGATCGATGTGCTGGTGAACAACGCCGGCCTCAGCCGCGGCCTCGACAAGCTCTACATGGGCAGCATTGAAGACTGGGAAGAGATGATCGACACCAACGTGAAAGGGTTGCTGTATGTAACCCGCGCTGTGGTACCGGGCATGGTAGTGCGCGGGCGCGGCCACGTGGTCAATCTGGGATCGACGGCCGGTGAACTCACCTATCCCAACGGCGCCGTCTATTGCGGAAGCAAAGCCGCCGAGCGAGCCATCAACGACGGCCTGCGCCAGGACGTGCTGGGAACGCCCGTTCGCGTAACCAGCGTCGACCCCGGCATGGTGGAGACCGAGTTCAGCCAGGTCCGCTTCCACGGCGACACGGAGCGCGCCGCCAAGGTGTACAAGGGCGTGAAGCCGCTGACCCCCGAGGACGTGGCCGAGGTAATTGTGTGGGCCGTGGGACGGCCGGATCATGTCAATATTGCACGAGTGCTGCTAACCCCGGTTCAACAGGCCAATTCCCTGCTCTTTTCCCGGGAACCTTAAACCGGACTGGGGATAAGCCCGCGCAAAAATTAGCGGATCGCCTCGATCTCTGCTTCGATTTGCAACAAGGCCGCTTCAAGGGCTGTGCGGCGAGCCGGGTTTGATGTCTTTTGGGAAAGAATGTTCTCTCTTTGCAGATTGAGTTCCTGCTTGTGGCGTTCCTTCTCGGTGCGGTGCTGCTCGATAATGCGCCGAGCCTCTTCACTCACAAAGCTGGGATCGACCTCAGGTTGCTGCAAGGCATTTGCCATTCGCTCCTCCACGGATTTACTTTTTTGAAACACGAGACCTATACCCATTCTACCGGCGATTGGCTTCAAAGCGTCCCGCGGAGTGGATATAGTTGACAGTCAGGTAGGAGGATTGTCCATGAGGGTGTGGCAGATTCCGTCGTTCGGCATTGATTCTTTGGAGTTTGCAGAGCGGCCTACCCCGGCGCCGGGCCCCGGCGAAGTGCTGGTAAAAGTGCGCGCGGTCAGCTTCAACTATCGCGACCTGCTGATGATCAAGGGCCTGTACAACCCAAAACTGAGGTTTCCCCGGATTCCCTGCTCTGACGGAGCCGGGGAGGTGGTGGCCGTAGGCGATGGGGTGACACGGTGGAAGCCGAAGGACCGCGTGGCCGGAATTTTCATGCAAAATTGGCTCGACGGTCCGCTGAATTCGGCCAAGGCCAAGGCGGCCTTGGGCGGTGATGTGGACGGAATGTTGGCCGAGCGCGTGGTGTTAAAAGCTACGGGCCTGGTGGCGATTCCGGAACACCTCAGCTTCGAGGAGGCGGCCACCCTTCCCTGCGCCGCAGTCACCGCCTGGAATGCCCTGGCTGCCGGCGACCTCAAGCCCGGAGCAACCGTTCTGATCCAGGGGACCGGCGGGGTTTCCATCTTTGCACTGCAGCTTGCCCGGCTCCGCGGAGCGCGGGTGCTGGGCATCAGCGGCAGCCATGAGAAGCTGGAGCGCGCCTACTCCCTGGGCCTGGATGCCGGCCTCAACTACCGCGACACTCCGGAGTGGGACCAGTGGGCTCTGGAAGAAACCGGCGGCGAAGGCGTCGACCTGGTGGTTGAGGTCGGCGGCCTGGGCACCATGTCCCGCTCGCTCCGGGCCATCCGCATCGGCGGCGTGGTTGCGCAGATCGGCGTTCTTTCCGGCCCCGCCGATCCGCTCCCGCTGGCTTCCATCCTCCACAAGCAGGCCCGCATCCAGGGCATTTACGTGGGCTCGCGCAAGGACTTTGAGGACCTGAACAAAGCCGTCAGCCTGGCCCTGCTGCGCCCCGTTGGCGAAAACTTCAACTGGTCCCAGGCCCGCGAAGCCCTCGCCCGGATGGAAGAAGCCAGCCACTTTGGCAAGCTGGTGCTCACCGTGGCATGAGCACGGCCCCCTCTACAGCCCGCAGTTGAACGGCCGCCAATTCCGCCAAAGCTGGGTGCCCCATCCTTTCGTCGGCCCTTTGACGAAAGGGTGGGATACCTCGAACCTTAACCGGCCCGTAAATCGGGAGCACCCTCACTCACGGAGCCGAGATACCCGCAAACGAACGGCCGCCAATTCCGCCAAAGCTGGGTGCCCCATCCTTTCGTCGGCCCTTTGACGAAAGGGTGGGATACCTCGAACCTTAACCGGCCCGTAAATCGGGAGCTCCCTCATCCGCGGAGGCGAGATACCCGCAAACGAACGGCCGCCAATTCCGCCAAAGCTGGGTGCCCCATCCTTTCGTTGGCTCTTTGACGAAAGGGTGGGATACCTCGAACCTCGACCGCCCCATTCATCAGGAGAATTGAATGAACGACAAGCCCTATCGCCCGCAGCAAGACATCGTGACCTTGATGACGCAGTTCAACCAGGAGATCAAGGCCTCTCCCGAGCTGCCTGCCCCCGAAATCCGTCTTCTGCGTGCGCGGCTGGTATTTGAAGAAGCTCTGGAGTTCGTCAAGGGCTGCGGCTGTACAGTCACCAGGACCGCCGCCGCATCCGGCGGCGAAGCCCTGATTGACGAGCTCGGCGTGGTGCTTGACCCCGCAGGCACGCCCGACCTGGTGGAGTACGTGGACGGCTGTGTCGACCAGCTTGTCGTCACTTATGGCGCGCTCAACGCCGCCGGCATCCAGGCCCAGTCCGCCTGGGACGAGGTGCAGCGCAGCAACATGAGCAAAGCCTGGCCCCATTGCAGCGTGTGCGACGCGGTTCTGGAGCGCGGCGCCGGCCCCGACCTGGTCCATCCTGAAGACGCCAACGCCCACCGCGGCGATTGGAGCACGGTCCTGAAGCTGCACAAGCGCGCCGACGGCAAGGTCATCAAGTCACCCACCTATTCCCCCGCCGACTTGAAGCGCGTCATCAAGGAACAAACCCAGCAAGCGAATGGGTGATTGCTTAGGGAACCTCCGAGTAAGTCCTGTTTTAAAGGGCACGACTTTACAGGCTGCGGAAAAACTCGGTTGATTTGAAAGGGCACGGCTTTAGCCGTGCCATAAAGTCTTCTAAACGAGAATCGGCTTTAGCCGCCGAGGGAACGCAAATCATTGAAACTAAATCCCTCCGGGGCTAAAGCCCAACATTTACTTTTCGCTGTCGTGCGGCACGGCTGAAGCCGTGTCCTTTTAAAACGAAGTAAATTCTCGCTCAAGGAGAGTTTTTCCGCAGCCTGTTTAGTCGTGCCATAAAACGCCACAAAACCATCGGCAGGGTTTTACCCCCTGAGGAGGAGTCGGCGCCGATAAGAACTTAATCGGAGATTCCCTCGCTGCGCAGTGTCGCGTATTGAGCAGACCGCGGCCCGCGGGCGGCGTCAACTGGAATTCAATTCGCTCACCGACGCTCAAGGCCGGCATTGCGCCGCCCAGGCGAGCGATTCAGCAGACCCAACCGTTACGCGAAGGGACAAGATGCAGATTGCAATGAGCAATGCACTGGCGCTGATGAACTGGCGTGAATTCCGGTTCTTGCAGAATTTCAGCAGCCGCGACCTGGCCTGGCTGGTGATTGGAGTGCTCTTGGCCATGGGAGTCATGTTCCTACTCTCAAGGCAGCGACGGCGCTGGTTTTAGGTCCCCCAAAAGACTTAAACCTTGACCGTGATCGCCCCAGGCTACCTCGCTGTTCGGCGGGCACCGATCACGCCAGAAGCCGCGAACACAGGCAAACTAACTGAAAAAAAGTTACATTTGTGTGCAGGAGTGAGCAGCGTCACCCTGGCTGCTTTCGTAAACTGCCATCAAAGAGGCATCTTCGATCAGTTCTGCGCTGCATCCTATCTCCTCCCCCCTTGAATCGCCCGCCTCAATTTCTCTGCTTTTTCTCTTTCAAAAATGCCTCTGGAGCGGGTTCGCCGGAAGGCGAACCCATTTCTCTTTCCACGTCAACCCTAACCCCTAATCCCAAACCCCGGCATCTCTCACCTCAACCGTATCCCCGCCTCCCTCAGCCTCTTTTTCAGTTCCCTCCGCATATGCTCCCGCCACCATGGCGTCTCGCACACCTTCTTCGGGGCCTGTATCATCGCTCCACCCGGTCGGGCCACTTGCCGCGCCTCCCAGTACATCCGCCATTCCTCCGCCTTTCGCTCGCGCTGCTTCGCCCGCCAGCTCTTCGCCGCTGCCTCCCGCCGCTTCTCTTTCGCTTCCTTGAGCCGCAGCGCCCGCGCCTCTGCCCGCTTCTGCTCCCGCCCCGCCTCAAGCACCGCGGCCATCCCCGCCAAAGTCCCCTCCTTCGGCGTCAACCCGTAAACCAGCTCGCACCCCAGGGCCTCGGCCGCTCCCTTCAGCTTGGCCAGTCCGAGGGTGCCCGCTCGCTCCGAGTCCTCCATGCGAAATACCTCGCGTTCCCGCACCCCAAGCCTCCGTGCCAGCTCTTCCACCGGCAGCCCCACCGCCCGCCGCACCGCTCGTACCCATCCGTCTACCCCGGCTACCCCGCGGCGAGTCACCTTCAACGCCAGCACCGCCTCGTCCAGCTCTCTCACCCGGTCGCCCGCTTCACCCTTCGTCATGCTCTCAGCCCTCACAGACACAGTGATCCTCCACCTAAGACAAGCATTTTCTGCTGCTTAGCCTATATCGAGTCTTGTTTTTTCGCTTTTCACCCCAATTCTCTCAAAATTCGATGTATTTATACGCACACCCGTTTTTGTCCACCCGGAAATCGAGCCTCACGGACCGGGCGGAACGACAAGGCCGCGGTCCCTTAGTCCCTCAGTCCCTCAAACCATCCCACGCCCCTGCGTTAATCTGGACAGGTACCTTTTCCCTCCCCCCTTTGGGTGACCTGCTTGATCGTCGAAATTGAAAACCTGACCAAGATTTACGAGTCGAAGCTGCGCGTGGTGGCATTGGACGGAATCGACCTGGAACTGAAGCAGGGCGAGATCTTTGGTTTGCTGGGGCCGAACGGCGCCGGCAAAACCACCACCATCTCCATTGCCACAACGCGCTCGCTGCCCACCAGCGGGCGGGTACATATTGCCGGCATCGACGTGGTGGAACACCCCGCCCATGCGCGCCGGCACATCGGCGTGGTACCGCAGTTCAACACCCTTGACCGCTCGCTCACGGTTTACGAGAATCTCTATTTCCATTGCCGTTATTTCGGCTTCGGGCACGGGCAGGCGAAAGCCCGGTCTCTGGAATTGCTTGACCAGTTCATGCTGACCGAACGCAAAAAGATGTATCCGGGGCAGTTGTCGGGCGGGCTGGCCCAGCGGGTGCAGATTGCACGCGCCATCGCCCATCGGCCCACGGTACTGTTTCTTGACGAGCCTTCCGCGGGTCTTGACCCGCAGAGCCGCATGGCCATGTGGGCCGCGGTCACAGAACTGCGCAAGGAAGGCATTACCGTCCTGCTGACCACGCATTACATGGAAGAAGCCGACCAGCTCAGCGACCGGCTGGCGATTATCGATTACGGCCGTGTGCTGGCGCTGGGGCCTCCGCAGATGCTGAAAAACAGCTTCGGCGCTCGCACCATCTTCGACCTCAAATTGAAGATCCACGAGGGCCTCGAGCCGGTAGTTGCCGGGCTAAAGGCGCGGCCGGATGTGGCAAGCGTCGAGATCACGCCGGACGGCCTGCGAGTGATTGCCAGGAACACCGACGGAGTGCTGCCCGATATCGTCGTGGCCGCGGTACGCTTCGGCCTGCGCGACCTGACCATCACCGAGCCCAGCCTGGAGACCGTTTTCATTCAACTGACGGGGAGGGACCTGCGTGAATAGCGAGCCTGAGATCAGGGGTCAGGGATCAGAGATCAGCCGCCCTTCGGGCGGTGAGAATGGGCGCGGCTCGCGGATCTTCCTCAAGCCGTTTCTGGGGTTGTTCTTGCGCGACCTGCGCGTGCTGGGCCGCGAGCTTGCTCCCTTCATTCTCCGCGTCGGCATGCAGCCGCTGCTCTTCCTTTTCGTTTTCACCTTCATCCTGCCGCGCATGGGCAGCGGCAACCCCATGGCGGTAGGCGGTGCCGTGGACTTCGGCACCATCCTGCTGCCGGGGTTGATGGCCGTGGCCATCATGTTCTCCGGCATCGCCGCCGTAGCCCTGCCGCTCTCGTCTGAGTTCGGCATTACCCGCGAGATTGACGACCGCGTGATGTGCCCGCTGCCGCTGTGGGCCGTAGCCCTTGAAAAGGTGTGCTTCAGTGCCTTGCAGAGCATCATGGGCGCTTTGCTGGTCATCCCCATGGCGTACTACATTCCCGCGCATCCGGTGGTGGCGCACGTTCACAACTGGTTTTTGCTGGCGCTGGTGCTGGTGTTGGCCAGCCTGCTGGCCGGGTCGCTGGGACTGGTGATCGGGTCCAGAGTGGCCCCCAAGCACATCGGCCTGGTGTTCTCAATCATCGTCGTGCCCATCACCTTTTTGGGGTGCGTGTACTACCCCTGGGCCCAACTCGACAAAATTCGCTGGCTGCAGTTCGCCGTTCTCTTCAATCCCATCGTTTACATGAGTGAAGGCCTCCGCGCCTCGGTAACGCCCGGTGTGGCGCACATGCCCTGGTGGGCGATCCTGGTTGCCTTGGTGTTTTTTACTGCGGCGCTGGGCCGCTGGGGACTGAAGGGATTTGTGGGGCGGGTGCTTTCCTAGGCCAGAACAGCTCGCCGTTTTGGGAAGCCGGGCTCCCGAAGCCGGAATGAGCCGCGTCTAAACCAACAGGTGGAGGCGCACAATACAGTCTAGGACCAAATTTGGTGCAAGGTAGCGAATCCGTGGCCGCAGGGCCGATTCCCCTCGTGAACGCTCCCCGCTCACGCAGGAGGAGCGTGTATTCTTCCGGCCTCGCGCTGCTTGCTCCGGCGCTGCTGCTGCTGGCCGGATGCAGCGGCGGCAGCATCTCAGCCAGCTTTGCGGGATCCGGCTTCTCTGTGTTGCCGGCGGTAACCGCCATCGACACAAATTGCACCGGATGCAACGCGACCAATGCGCTGGGCCGCAGCGTACACCGCTTCACGACCACGCTCAGCAGCGGCACCGACCAAGTGACGTGGCAGGTGAATGGCGGCGATGCCGTCAGCGGCCCGGGAACCATCAGCAAAACCGGCGAGTACACCCCACCGAGCTACCTCACTGCGGACCGGGTTGAGGTGGTGGTCACAGCGATGCACGTCTCCGGCAAATCGGCCAGCACAACGCTGGTGGTGACGCCCGGATTTTTTCAACCGCTGACGCCGGAAAACCTGGCTCTGGGCGCCAACGGGCAGGTGATGATCACCGGCTACCTGGCGGAGGCCGGCGGATCGGCGGGCATCAATTTCTCGCTGGCCAACTCGGCCGCGGGCACGGGTGCCGGATTGGGCACGCTGAGCGCTCCAACCTGCCAGCGGAGCAGCCAGGCATTTACCTGGTGCCGGGTCACGTACACGGCGCCGGCTGCGATTCCGGCCACGGGCGCCACCTACATTGTGGCCACAGCGGGCGACTCGCAAGCCAAAGCCGCCACCGAGGTTCTGCTGAATTCCGCGGGCGTGTCGAGCAATCCGGCGACGCACCAGGCGCAGATGCCGGTGCAGATGCTGCTGGGCACCTCGGGCGGGAACAACGAGAATTATGACACCCAGGGAAGCTTGATTGTGGACTGCTGCAGCGGGACGCTGGGCGCACTGATCCAGGATCAGAGTGGCCGACAATACCTGCTGAGCAACAACCATGTGCTGGCCCAGAGCGACCAGGCCAGCGTGGGCGACGCCATCGTCCAGCCCGGATTAATCGATAACAACTGCACGCCAAACGGAGACGGGCCGGGGACCACCCCGGTGGCCTCTCTGACCGGTTGGCTGGCGCTCAACTCGCGCGCGACGAATGCGGACGCGGCCATTGCCCAGGTTGCTTCGCGGGCGGTGGACCCCGCCGGCAGGATACTGGAACTGGGCGTGAAACAGGTTGACGGCACGCTCGGAGCCGCGGCGCCCGGCACCAGTTCAAGCGGAGGCCGGGGCGAGGCAGCCTGGCTGGATATGAAGGTGGCCAAGAGCGGAAGGACCACGGGGCTCACTTGCGGCCTCGTTTCGGCCGTGGATGTTGACATAAGCGTGAACTACTTCAAGGACTGCGCCGAGACCAGACCATATCTGACCAAGCTTTTCAAGGGACAGGTGGCCATCAGCGGCAACGCCTTCAGCGATGCGGGCGACTCCGGCGCGCTGGTGGTGGACGCGGGCAATGCGGAGCCGGTTGGGCTCTACTTTGCCGGCGGCACGGACGTGGACGGAGTGGCTCATGCCGTGGCCAGCCCGGCCGCCGAGGTGCTGAGCGAATTGAGTGCGCAGGTGGGCAGCGGCGCAGGCTACAGCTTTGTCGGCGGCGCGGATCACGAGGTGAGTTGCCTCAACTACGGAGACAACGCGGTAGCCGCGGCGCAGAGTCGTTCGCTGAGCGGCGCAGAAATCGCCCTGACGCAGCACGCACTGGCGCTGGCTCGCACACTGGTCAACCCATCGGCCGGAATTCTGGGCGTGGCCACCGGCAAAAGCAGCGACGCCCCCGGCCAGGGCGCAATAATTCTTTACGTCGATGAAAACATGCCCCCCAGCACACCATTCGCCATCGGTGGAGTGCGGACCATAGTCATCCCCACCACGGCGCACGCGGTGGCCTACGGATCGGCGCCCCAAACCGCTCCGATCTCATCTCCCCTTTCAGCCGCGGTCGTGGGCTCGGCTGTCGCCCTAAAGCAGCAAGTGGCGCGCAGCCTGATGAAGCAGAACCCCGCATTCTTCGGCGTCGGCGTGGGGCAAAGCCTTGATAACCCCCGCGAGGCCGCACTGGTCATCTATGTGGACCGCAAGCTGCCCGCGCAATTGCCGCAATCTGTCGCCGGCCTGCGCACCCGCTACGTGGTGATGGACCGGCTGCATGTCACGCGGTCGTATGCCGCCGCAGGCTTGTCAGGCCGCCATTGCTCCGCTCATCCCAAGCCGAATCAAGAAAGGCGCAACTTCAACTGAAGCCACGCCCCTCGAATCCTCGGTAACATCTCGTGAATTGTTAATCTACCGGACGAGCCTTTCCGTTCTTCAGGCTCTCGTCGATGATGGCCTTGGCTTTGCGGTCGGCTTCGCGGGCCAGTCTTCCCTGCTCCTCGCCGAGGCGGCCCTGCTCTTCACCCAGCTTTCCCTGCTGTTCGCCGAGCTGCCCTTGAAGGCCGCCAAGATGCCCCTGCCTTTCACCGATTTCCCCCTGCAACTCCCCAAGCTTGCCTTGAATATCGCCAAGCTGCCCTTCAAGGTCGGCCAGTTCCTCCTGGCTGACGGTGCTGCCTTTCTTGGCCTGGAGCTTGGCGGTCAATTCGTTGAGCTTGGCCATTTCCTTTGAAATGTCGGGAGTGGGAACGCGGGCCTGCTCCTGCTGCCGGCCAAGTTCCTCCTGCTTCTTTCCCAGCTCTTCCTGCTGGCGGCCCAAAGCTTCCTGTTGCTTGCCGAGGGCGTCGATCTGCGCGTTGAGAGGCTGCAACTGCGCCAGCAGCGCGGGATCCTCAACAATGTAGGACTTGCCATTGCGCATGAACCAGAGGAATTTCCCATGGGCCATGCGGCTGGCCTTCTTGATCGCCTCAGCGCTGCCGTGATTCCAATCGCCGGAGAAAGAAAGGTTCTCTCCAGGGCCGGAAACGAGAGCATAGGCTTCGCCGTTGCTGGAATACGAATAGGAATAGCCGTGTCCCTCGCCGCTGCTGGAGCTGCCGCCATCGCGGACCACTCTCATCTTGCGGTCGATCCGAACGTCCCGGTCCTCGCGCTTTTCTAAATCCCTGTTGATGATGACCTGATGGTCCTCCTTCATCCCATCAGGCGGAGTGGGCAGTTCTGGCGGCTCTGGCGCGGCAGCCGGAGAAGGCATGGAAGACGGAGTGTCTGGTACAGCCGGCGCGGCCGTGGGGGCCGGCGCAGGCTCGGGAGCTTGGGGAGTTGCCGGAGCCTGGGGCGCGGCTTGCGCGGCGGGAGCGGCAGCCGCGTCAACACGGATGAGAGCGGTGGCGGCGAACAGCGCCGCGGGAACCAGAAGAACGGCCAACAGCATCCGGCTGCGGCTGCCGGCAAAGGCCTGGCGGAAGCTCGAGTCGTTCAGCAGGCGTTCAATGCGTTGCGAGAGAGTACTTGTGCGAGCCATGGCTACTCCAATCGGGGTTGGGCGCGGCAGAGCCGCGAATTCAAGCAATACCTGGGCATAAGAAGACCGGCTGGAAGCTTCTTCAATTCCGGCGCGGTCGCTGATGGTTTCGGCCAGTTCAGAAAGCTTGCGCTTGAGCCACCAGCCCAGCGGGCTGAACCAGAACAAGCAGGCGTGGAGGCCGGCAAGCAGTTGCAGATAGAAGTCTCCCTGGCGAATGTGAGAACGTTCATGGGCCAGGACGATACGCAGCTTTTCCGTGTCCCAGTCGGCATAGTCCGCGGGCAAAATGACGCCCGAACCAACCGTGACCGGGGAGGCGATGCGGGAACTGGCGCGCATGGGAAAGCTGGCTGCCAGCCGCGCGACCAGCCCTTCTCCCGGGATCAGTACCGGTTCGGCAGCGCGCCACAGGCGTATCGCCACGCCGAGTCCGTAAAGCAGCCGCATCAGCAGGACCGCGCAAACCACAAGGTAGACCAGACCTGCCCAAGTTGTCGGGGAGGATGCCGGGCGCGTCGCGGGCTCGCCGGTCGTCTCCGGCACGGTCCCGAGCTGGGGCGATGCCTCAGGCGCTGGAAGCGGAGCCGGATCGGGCTGGTGCGAAGCAGAATGGTAGAGGCGCGGCGCGGGAAAACGGTCCAGTCCGGCAACTACTGGCGCTTGCGTTTCACAGGCCGTGGAATAACTCGCCACCCCGCCGCCCAGCGGTTGCTCGGAAACAGGACACGACTTCAGTCGTGCCGCAGGTGGCGCAAAGTCAGTAAGGGCATTAGCCCCTGCTAAGGCCCTGTCATGTGTCTTCCTCGAATTCGGGACCTTTTCCGCAGCCTGTTCAACCGGCTCGCGCCCCGGTTCGGCGATTGGCGCCACGGCGGCCACAGGGGCGGGCGACAGAATCGCGGGCTGTGTCCAGAGATTCTTCTGAGGCACTCGAATTGCGGCCCAGCCCGGCAGCAACTGCCAGCGCATTCCCAGGTTCATCGCCAGAGGCATGGCCAGGGCCGCGGCCAGAACCAGGCCCCACGCGGCCTTTTGAGCCAGCACATTGCGAACGGTGAAAACGCGCAGCCCGGCCCAGACGGCCAGCGCCACCAGAAACGCACGCAGGGCGGCCTCAATCAAGGTTGGAACCAGAGCTGGAGTGAGTGTTGAAACGATGGATGGGGTCAAGGCTATTCCCCCTTTTGTTCGGTTGCTTCTTTGGTTGGGATCGAGGCGCTCTGCTGGGCGGCGGCGATGCGATCGGCCAGGCGCTGCAATTCGGTGCGGTCAAGGACCTTGGAGTCGACCAGGCCCACCAGCAGCGCCTCCACTGAGCCCTCGCAGAACCAGTCCACGATGCGTTTGACAGCGCGCCCGGCAACGCGCTGGCGCGACTGCGCGGGGCGATAAACAAAAGTGCGGTTCTCAACCGAGTGGGACAGGTAGCCCTTCTCTTCAAGGCGGCGCAGAACCGTGCGGATGGTGGAGTCTTTGAGCGGGCGGCCCAGTTCCTCGCGCGCCTGCTCGGCGGTGATCTGCGCGTTGCGCCAGACGATGAGGAGAATGCTGCGTTCCAGCTCACCCAGCTCGGCGGGATCGTGACCGGCGGTAGTGTTACTTGCCATAGTGTTACTGACTGTAGCACATGAGAATCGTGAGCCGTCAAGAATTATTTTTTATGATGGCGACCCAGGGGCTCCCAACACGAAAGAGCCGGGTGCCCCACCCTCGCGACGGCTTTGTTTTTGTCGCTAGGGTGGGATACCTCAAACCCTAATAATCCATGTTCCGGCAAATCAATGGGCAGACAGGGATGGATCATCCTACAGAACACAAACGTCTTGCAGCCAGCCTTATGCCGTCGTGACCGCCGCCTTTTTTGCCGGCGCTGTCAAGTCTTCGTTGTCCGGAATGAAAAGCTGGAAGACGGTGCCACCGGTCTTGCCTGAATGGGCGGTGCGGCTGCGCAGATGGATCAAGCCATGGTGTTTGAGAACGATTTCGTGGCTCACCCACAGGCCCAGGCCGGTTCCTGTAGTCTCCTTGGTCGTAAAGAAAGCCTCAAAAACACGCTCGCGCACCTCCGGATCCATCCCTGAGCCGGTGTCTGCCACCACGAATCGAATGCCGGTTTGCTCGGGGTGTACCCAGTTGCGCGAGCGCCGGGCGCGGATCAGCATGCGCGTGCCGGCGCCGGCCGCGTCAATGGAGTTCCCTATCAGGTTGGCGAAGACCTGGCGCACCTCGCCGGCAAAGCAGAACAGGTCCATCTCCGGGTCGTAGCGGCACTCTACGGTGATCGCGAGATTGTGCATGCGGCCATGGAAGAGCGTGAGCACGGAGTTAATCAGCTCACTCACATTGGCCCGGGCGGGCAAAGTTGACTGTCTGTAGAAGCGCAGCGTTTGCTGCGTAATTTCAGAAATCCGCCGAATCTCAATCTCCGCCATCTCCACGTAGTTAAGTGCTGGGTTTTCAAGCACGCAGAAGTTTCGAAGCAGAAAGAGCAGGTTGGTGATGGCTTCGAGCGGATTGTTAATTTCATGGGCGATGGAGGCTGCGAGACGTCCAGTGGCGGCCAGCTTCTCAGTCTTGCGCATGGCATCCTCCGAGAGCTTGCGCTCTGTAGCGTCCATCACCACGATCCCCGCCCATCGCGCCTGGTGGGAGTCGGTGCGCACCGGGTAAGCACTGGCGAGCCAGGTCCAGGGGCGCTTGAGCCTGCCGGACTGACCGGTCAGTTCGAGGTCACGGACAGGCTCCTCCAGGGCAAAAGCGCGCAGCACGGCGTCTTCCAGTTGCTGGGCAACAGGTTGGGGCAGCAACTCCGGCAGGGTCCGGCCCAGGTGGCGACTGAGAGGGATGCCAGTCAGATCGGCGAACACCTGATTGACGCGCACAAAGCGGCAGCGGCGATCAAAAAAGGCCAGGCCGACGGGGGCATTGGCCAACATGGAGTCAAGCAAGGAAAGGGTGTCGTGAAGGCCGGAGCGCTGCTCATCAATGGAAGCGACCATTCGGTTGAAAGCTTCGATAAGGTCGCCTATCTCGTTGTTGACGGTCATGGGCAAGGGGAAGCTGTCCACGGTTTCCGGCGAATCCATGAGAGCCCGCGTGCCGCGAAGCAGGAGATTGAGGGGGCGGGAAATGGCGCGGGTCAACCACAGCACCAGAAGCGCCGAAGCGAGAATCCAGATGACGCCAAAGAGGACCGTGCCGCGAAGAATGGAGTTCAGCTGCTCGCTGTCCCAGTCTTGATCGGTTTCAACCCACGCATAGCCGCGCAGATCGGCCCCGGTATAAATCGCCTTTGCGCCTTCCCAACGATCACCGCCGCGATTGAAGACCATGGGCTGCTGTTGGCTTAGCGAGGGAATCTGCGTGCGTTCAGCAACCGATAGCGCACCCCGCTCTAGATTTCCATCGCTCGCAAACAGGACATTGCCGGCAGGATCGGTAATTTTGGCAAAGGCCACGCTCGGCGCGTCGCCAAGCATTTTGACAGAGAGGCTCACCCAATCGGAGCGCTGCTGTTGCAAGGCTTCCTGTGCCTGGAGCGCCAACGAGGTTGCCTGGTGAGCCAGGCGATGCTCGGCGCGCCTTTGGACCTCACGCGCCTCCTCATGGACCAGCAGCGCCGCAAACAGCGCGATGGAGAGCGCCTCAAGCAGCACCAGGCTTGCCAGCATTTGCCAACGAATCGAACGCGGCCAAAAGCGCATCGACAAGTTTTGCCCCCAGGGGAAGAGTGAGCAACTAACAACCGGATTTTTTGCGCGGCCCGTACATCGTTTTACATCGAAGACAGTGCTTTAGCAATCTGCAGGCCGTGAAAACGGCCGTTTTCAATGAATATCTCGTTGGTGCGCGAACCGGCAACAATGACCCCGGCAAGGTAGATGCCGGGCACATTGCTTTCATGGGTTTCAGCATCGCAGACCGGCAGTTTGTCTGGACCTTCGAAGCGAATGCCCAGAGTCTCAAGGAAGTCGAAGTCGGGGTGGTAGCCGGTCATGGCAAAGACAAAGTCGTTCTTGAGAGTCCGGCGGCCCTCGGGGGTCGCGACCATCACCGTGTCCGGAGTGATTTCTACAACGTTGGAGTTGAACCAGGCCACGATCTCACCGTTCTTGATGCGGTTTTCAATGTCCGGCTTGATCCAATACTTCAGATGGGGCGGCATCTCGGGCCCGCGGTAAACCAGGGTGACACGGGCACCGGAGCGCCACAATTCAAGGGCAGCAATGGCGGCGGAGTTCTTGCCCCCAATGACGGTGACGTCCATTCCAGAATAGGGGTGGGGATCGAAGTAGTAGTGGTGGACCTTGCTCAAACTCTCGCCAGGAATGTGCAGGTAGTTGGGCAGATCGTAATACCCGGTCGACAGGGCCAGCTTGCGGGCGTGGATCGCACCGGGGCGGCCGAATCGATCGGCCGTGTGCACGGTAAAAGCACCATCGGAGCCGGTGACTCGCTCGACGCGCTGATACTGGCGAATGTCGAGTTTGTAGTACACGGCAACCTGGCGATAGTACTGCAGAGCCTCATTGCGATTGGGCTTGGGATTGGGGCTGGGAAAGGGGATGCCGCCGATCTCGAGCAGTTCCGGAGTGGTGAAGAAGGTCATGTGCGACGGATAGTGAAAGAGCGAATTGCAGATGCAGCCCTTGTCAACCAGAACCGGCCGGAGCCCGACCTTTTGGGCCTCAATGGCACAGGCGAGGCCGGTGGGGCCGGCGCCGACTACTAGCAGGTCGAAGATTTCGTCGTGATTTGGATGGGGGGCTGGGGTCGAGTCGTTCATGGCTTTAGATTAAGGCATTTGGGGGAGTTGCGGGGTGAGGAAGCCGCATCAGCCGCTCGACGCCGGTCGACACCGCAGAACTGTTGCGCCAACAGTGAAAGCGCTACCAGTTGCTTCCGGTCAAAGAGAAATGAGGTGTTTGCTGTGACCCTTGGCGGGAAGGGATTAGAGACATGGCTCACCGGAAAAGAATATTGGCAGCGGCAATTGTGCTTCTGGCCACGGTTGCCGCGACGGCTCAGGACGCTCCCGAGCTCAAGACGGACAAAGACAAGTTCAGCTACGCGCTGGGAATGAACTTTGGGGAGAGCTTCCGCAAGCAGGGGCTGGAGCTGGATCCAGCCGTGTTTGCGAGGGCGATGGCAGAGTCGTTCACCGGCGGCAAGACCGCGTTGACCGATCAGGAGATGCAGGCCCTGCTGAAGGCGGCGGCGCAGGAGATCCGGAAGAAGCAGGACGCGCAGCAGGCGGAGAAGGGCGCGGCGGCACAGAAAGAAGGCGAAGCGTTTCTGGCCACGAACAAGACGAAGGAAGGCGTAGTGGCGCTTCCCAGCGGCCTGCAATACAAAATTCTGAAGGCAGGCACGGGCGAGAAGCCGACGCCGGACGACAAGGTGGTGTGCAATTACAAGGGCATGTTGATCAACGGAACGGAGTTCGACGCGTCAGAGAAGCACGGCGGGCCGGCGACCTTCCCGGTAAATGGCGTGATTGCGGGTTGGACGGAGGCGCTGCAGTTGATGCCCGTGGGATCGAAGTGGCAGCTCTTTTTGCCGTCGAACCTGGCCTACGGACCGAATGGGCCGGGAGAGATCGGACCGAACGCAACGCTGATCTTCGAAGTGGAACTGGTGTCGATCCAGAAGGCGGCGGCGACCGGGGCTACGGGAGCGCAGTAAAAGCCCAGGGGTCACTGATCTGCGCCAGTGAAAAAGTGAAGAAGAGAATGAGTGAACAAAAGGCTCGCGCTCAGGCGTGGGCCCTTTGCGGTTCTATATGATGGGCGCGGAATTGCGTTCGGGCTCGGTGTGCACTTGGGGCATTCGATGCCTGCACCAATCGGGTCGACCGCTCACTCGTCATCGACGCGACATTTGGGGGTCGCCGGTAGGCATGACGTGAAATGGCCGGGTTAGAAAACTCGGAAGGGCTCGGCGGTCGGCTTTCGTGCTATTCCATCCTTTTCGCAAAGAGCGCGAAAAGGATGGGGCACCCGACGGAAGGCCACCCGCTTGCCACGCTCAAATCCCCGGTCGCGGGTAATTGAAAGGTTCACCCAGCGCTCGCAGCGGTTGGGCTGAAAATGCGTTGTCCTCTATCGACTGATGGTCACGAAGCACGCTGAGCAGCGACTTGTGAATCCGAATCCGGTCGTTGTACTCGATTTGGCCGAGCTTGCCGTACTCGACGTAGCCGAGCGTTCTGAAGCGATTCATGAAGAGACTTACGCGCGACCGTGTAGTTCCGATTATCCCGGCCAGCATCTCCTGCGAAATTTTGGGGATGAACGCTGTCTCCTCTTCTCCGAAATCGGCCATCATGAGGAGTAACCGGGCCAAGCGTCTCTGGCTGCAGTTGAGGAGCTGATCGACGCGATCGGCCTCCGCACGAATAGCCCGCCCCACGATGAATTGGGTGAAGAAGTCGGAAAAACTGTTCTCCTCATGCAGAACGCGGATCATCTCGTCTCTGGCAATCCTCAGCACCAGGCACGGAGTGAT
>Ga0181517_10001517_pt1 | contig 25696 bp, 16 predicted proteins | sample PEATcosm2014_Bin_31_FD_119748 | JGI IMG/M metagenome (GOLD analysis project Ga0181517, IMG submission 119748) | Peatland microbial communities from MTU Mesocosm Facility, Houghton, MI, USA - PEATcosm2014_Bin01_30_metaG | ecosystem: Environmental > Terrestrial > Soil > Wetlands > Peat | place... | reverse complement strand
CGTCGACCCACTGCAAGAGCGGCCTGCCGTCAATTGGCTGGCAGAAACGCGCTGGAAGATGAACGCACCAGACCTTTCTCCTTACCGCCGGTCTGCAATTTTGACTGGCCTGGATCTTCAAGCGTGATCGCTTGGCCTGTACGATCAAGGTTCCGATGAACATCCCACCGCCCAGGTATTGCAATTGGAATCGTTACAAGTTTCCTCAGGGTCGCTGACGATTTGGGAGCCAATGTTGCAGCAGGCGTTTCATAGCGGAAAGCGTAAATTGACCTCAATGCCTCTCCAGCGATAAAAGCCAACAGAAATATGGCTATGCCCGCACCTGCAAACGGCTTGAATTCCGGGCTGGCAGTGCGCCGAGAGGCAACTCTGTCAGGATGATTGTTTCCTCCAGAAACCAGGTTGAATCCGCGCACAAACATGAATCCTCCAGTTGCAGACGCAAACAACTCCCATATCAGATTTGCGAGTTTGAGGGCGCTGTGAACAATTCTTGTCATGTTGGCCAGATGCTACCCTTCCCATGGCGAAAATGATGTGCAGACCGGCTCACGGTCAAGAGGCCAGGAATGAATGCCATGAAGGGAAGAGATGGCGACAGTGTGGAATCTGCAATGCGGTGGTGATTTGTATCCGATTGAACAGATGGTTAGACATCTCCGAACAGACAATCAAGCCTGGTGCGCGGATACAGCTTAGCTACTCACCGCAGACCGGATTGGAAAACAACAAAATGGATCTGCACCGGCATGCATGATAACCAGATTAGCGGTACAGGCGGCCAACTGTGAGCTCAAGTAATGTAGTAGCCTCGGCATCAAGCGCTCAAGCTTTGCCACCAGCTCACCAGACCGCCCCGCAAGGACTATCCAGCGATGCGGCGCGAAAGCGTCTTGAAAAAGATGGTCCCAATGCCATGCCGGACATGTCTGCTCATCCACTGCGCAACGCGTTGGCCAAATTCTGGGCGCCGGTGCCATGGCTGCTTGAAGCCACCGTCGTGCTTGAGATCGTGCTGCATAAGTATTACGAAGCGGGCGTCATCGCAGCACTACTCCTTTTCAACGCGGCCCTTGCCTACTTCCAGGAGAGTCGCGCGCAGGCCACCCTTGCTGCACTCAAATCCCGCCTGGCGCTCAACGCCTCGGTCCAGCGAGACGGCGAATGGAAAACTGTGCCCGCGGCAGAATTGGTGTGCGGCGATCTGGTGAAGCTTTCACTTGGCGGCATCGTGGCAGCGGATGTGCACCTGACAGGTGGCTCGGTTGAACTCGATCAGTCAATGCTTACAGGTGAATCCCTCCCCATTGACGCCGGCGCCGGCACAGACACATTTGCAGGCGCTCTGGTTCGGCGCGGCGAGGCCACCGGTATCGTTACGGCTACGGGTACGCGAACCAAATTCGGGCGCACGGCGGAACTGGTTCGGTCCGCACACATAGTGAGCACGCAGCAAACGGCTGTCCTCAGGATTATCCGCAACCTGGCGGTCTTCAATTGCCTCGTAATCGTCGCCATGGGAACCTACGCCTATTACCACGCGATGCCTTCGAGCGAGATGATTCCGTTGTTGCTTACCTCGGTGCTTGCCATCATCCCAGTCGCACTACCGGCGACATTCACCCTCGCGGCCGCGATTGGGGCTCGTACCCTGGCCAGGCAAGGCGTATTGCCAACACGGCTTTCTGCCGTGGACGAAGCCGCATCGATCGATGTCCTGTGCTCAGACAAGACCGGAACTTTGACCCGCAATGAACTATCGGTGACAAGTGTTCGCCCCTTGCCTGGTTTCGACGAGGCGCACGTTCTCGGGATGGCATCGCTGGCCAGCTCTGAAGGTGGCCAGGACCCTGTCGATGCGGCTATTCGACTTACGGCATCGCACAAGCCGGCTTCCGGATTGCCCAAGCTGACCGCATTTGTTCCGTTCGATCCGGCTAAGAAAACCTCGGAAGCGACCGCAACAGATGCCGGGGGTAATTCAGAGCGAATCATCAAGGGCGCGTTCACTTCGGTTGTCGCTCTCACTGCGCCCTCTGTCGCCGCGGCCACTATCGCCGACGAACTTGAGAAACAAGGCTCAAGAGTCCTGGCAGTCGCTGCAGGACCGGCGGCATCCAACCAGATCATCGGACTGATTGCCCTCAGCGATCCGCCCCGGACCGACTCGATCTCTCTTATCTCGGAGTTGAATAGCCTCGGCGTGCGCACGGTGATGGTGACAGGCGACGCTCCCGCCACAGCCGCGATCGTCGCTCGCGCGGTTGGATTGCAGGGAGCAGTCTGCCCAGCCGGCAAACTACCGGACGACGTTAAGCCGGAAGATTTCTCGGTCTTTGCAGGTGTTCTTCCTGAAGGAAAATTTGATCTCGTTAAAGCGTTCCAGAAGACCGGACATACAGTTGGCATGTGCGGCGACGGCGCCAATGACGCGCCTGCGCTGCGCCAGGCACAGATCGGTATTGCGGTCTCGACTGCCACCGACGTGGCCAAATCTGCGGCAGGCGTTGTTCTAACCGAGGCCGGTCTGGGCGGCATTGTAGCGGCGGTAAAAGAGGGCCGAGTTACTTTCCAGCGCATTCTCACCTACACACTCAACTCGGTTCAGAAGAAAGTATTTCAGGCGCTCTTGCTGGCGGTTGGCCTGGTGATAACAGGACACGCGGTGCTTACCCCGATGCTGATGGTCATTGTGATGATCACCGGCGACTTCCTTGCCATGTCGCTGACCACTGATCGAGTGCGGCCATCCAGGATGCCGAACTCCTGGCAGATCGGCAGAATCACGAGCGCAGGAGTCCTACTCGGACTCTGTTTCCTTGCGTTCTCCACGGCAATCCTGGCCGTGGGCAAATTCCAATTGCATCTCAGCATCCAGGCGCTTCAAACGCTGACCGTCGTCAGTATTGTGTTTGGCAGCCAGGCCACGACCTATGTCATTCGCGGACGCCAGCACCTCTGGGGTCTGCGCCCCAGCATTTGGCTCGTACTCTCTTCGGTCGCCGATGTTCTTATCATCTCGACTCTCGCAACTCTGGGAATCGCAATGGCGCCACTGCCCATCGCCGTTATAGCCGCTGAGTTTGGCGCCGCGATTGTTTTCGGCGCCATCCTGGACATAGCCAAGATTCCAGTCTTTGCTCGTCTGAGTATTTCCTGAACAACGGAGGTGAGTCATCTCGTTTCAGCTCGTTTTGAGCACAACGGCTCAGATTGCCGACCGGCCCGAGTTGATACTAGCTCGGAGCCTCCTGCTGTTTGCGCGACTCATTGCGCTTCCGAGAAGCCATGGGGTGGATTGCTTGCATCCAACCTGATTTACAGAGGTAAGTGAACATGACCATCGATTCAAAGACCTACCATGTACCGCTCGGCAAGAAGCTGAGGCTGAGCCAATGGCCCACGGCCGTCCCGTCACTGACCAAATCTAAAAAGCAATATCAAAAGCTGCTTGAAGAGCACGTGAAGGACCTTAGCGCATTGCAGCAGCTCCACTACGCATCCAACCGCCATGCGCTCCTACTCATCTTCCAGGGCATGGACGGAGCTGGCAAAGACGGCGCCATACGGCACGTCATGTCCGGGGTCAATCCCCAGGGATGCGAGGTCTTCAGCTTCAAGCAACCCAGCGCCGAAGAACTGGAACATGATTTTCTCTGGCGCACTGCCTGCCGGTTGCCCGAGCGCGGCCGCATTGGCATCTTCAATCGATCGTATTACGAAGAAGTACTCGTCGTCCGCGTCCATCCGGCAGAGCTCCGCAACGAAGGACTCTCCAACCAGCTACGGGATGATAAGTCGAAATGGGACGACCGGTATCGCTCCATTGTGGACTTCGAAAAGCACCTTGACCGAAACAACACGTGCGTCGTAAAAATCTTTCTGCACATCTCGAAGGAAGAGCAGCGGAAGCGTTTTCTGGCACGCATTGATGATCCTGAAAAGAACTGGAAGCTGAGCCTCGCAGATATTCATGAACGGAAGTTCTGGAAGGATTACGAGAAAGCGTACGAAGAGTGCCTGAGCGCAACCAGCACCCATCACGCTCCCTGGTATGTTGTCCCCGCCGACGATAAGGACGATGCCCGCCTGATCGTCTCACAGATCGTTCTTGACGCGCTGAGGGCGCTGAAACCGTCCTATCCCGAAACGACTCAAAAGCATCGGGCAGAGCTGAAATCAATCCGCAAACTGCTGGCCAAATAACGCTGACCTCCAATCGCACGAGATTTGCAATCGCGGTCTTCACTGGCCCTGATTAGATTTGGTGATTTATGCCTCTATCTCGAATCCAGGCAAGCAAGCAGAGTCTTGATGACGACGTTGGTATCGTCAGGCCCTTTTACGGGGATGGAAACAACCCCCGCCTGTTCTGCGGGATAATCGTTCCCGCCTGGAAACAACGCATCGCCGATGTAAATCATTTCCTTGAATGAAATGAGGAGAGTGTCCCGCAGCTTTCCTAAGCCGTAGGCTTTGTCGATGCCTGCCTTGGTCACGTCGATTGAAGTCGCGCCGCCCATGCGAACGGAAAACTCTGGGATAAGCGTTTCCAGGATCGCTGTAATCTTTTTCCGCTTGGCGAAATCGGCATCCCACTTGTTCTTCTCTTCCAGCGGCGCCTGCTGACCTAACGCAGAGTATGTGACCTGGCTTCCGCGGTCCTCAATCACCTTTCCCCAAACTTTGCTGACGCGATAGCCTGCGTCCCCCACCGCCTTGTCTAGAGCGTGAATAACCTTCTCTTTTTGCTCGGCCGAGAGATCCTCTGAGTAAAGTTCTTTCCATTCTCCGTTGTATTCAAAGAATTTCGTCCCGCACGTTGGAAGCAGAAATAAATTCGCGAGACACGTATTTTTGGGAAGATCGGAAAGAAGCTGTTGTTCAAATTGAAGCCACGCCCCTCCCGAGATCACTGCCACTTTGACGATGTCCAGAAGGTCACCCAGCAAAGCCGCGGTCTGCGGAGCGAGAGCTGACTTGCTGGGCGCAAGAGTGCCGTCCAAATCAAACACAATGAGCTTCTTCATTCATCTCCCAGTCTGAGACCGTGTGAAACAGATGAGGCTCAATTCGCACTGCTCGCAGGCATCGCAGGTTGCCGATGGCCGTTTGGCACCCACGCCAAATCGCCGCTCAAAACATAGACGGCGAGCGCCGCAGCCATGAAGATAGCGCCTATCCAGAAACGCCAGTCACGATGCATCCGCCGCCAGTAAGGGCCGGCATCAGGCTCGCCCGCGTCGTTACTATGTCCTTCCAGGTTGTGTTTGTTTCCTGTCATCTCGCCTCCATTTCCCGGGAGCAGCGCCAACCTGCTGCCAGCATTTCGAATATCTAATTCCTTAATTGAAGATCCAATCATGAACTGGAGGTCAATGGGAAACCGGGTGAGATGAATCTACAGGGAGCGGTCGCAATGTGACTGTCCACAATTGATCATGGCTCAAGCTAGCTGCCGACGACATCTCAGTCAGCTTCGGAGTGTTTAAGTCTACGCTTTGACTTCCTCTTGCCCCTTGGTCCCTATCCTCATCAAACAGTCAAGATCATGATTCCTCGAAGCTGTGTGATCACAAATTCCCGTCTGGGATCGCGAAACACCCCGGATCTCATTGATGGCTTGGATTATCTTCAATCACGACCTGACAACCGTCGTCCGAAATGCGCGGCTCGGAGAGTGGATCGAACCCTAACTGGAGCCAATATTCAACGCCCTAGTCAACACTATGTGAGCGACATTGAGCAGACAGGATGCAGCGGACAGCATATAGATAATCTCGGGTGGTTGCAGAATCAATCGGGAACAAAGAACAACCCGAAAAGGCATAGTGATGGAAATGGAAGATCCTCGGTGCACAATCGTTGCCGTTGAAATGGTTGACCCCAGGTGCGGGAGTCTTCATCGTGCTGTGGCTATTGAGATCGAAGATCCTCGGTGCAAGAACCTGGGAGAGCGCAACTTACTGATGATTGATGATCCTCGGTGCAATCGAATGGCCCTTAAAATGGAAGACCCTCGCTGCGCGAACCTGTTCGCCAGCTGGTAACTTAGGTGCCAACTGTGCTGTCTCGCACCATTGATTGAGCAAAATCCCGTCGTGACGAGGGTTCCAGTGTTCGGCGATCATCTTCGGGGTGATTCTCTTTGCGCGTCTCCAAATCGGCTGAGTGCGACAAAAGCCGGCGAAACGTTGCGCTGCCTCGCCCCGGTAAGATGAACCTCACCAACTTAATGCTGAATCGCAGTCTCGGCCTTTGAAGGCTTCTGCGTGATCTGGGCAGGCGTAGGCAACTGCGACCGATCCCATCCTCCGCCCAGGGATTCAATCAGTTGTACCGACGCCGTCATCTCCTGCACCTGTAGATTCGTCAGCGACTGCTGATTCGACAGCAATGTGGTTTGCGCCGTGACCACGTCGATATACGGATCGACGCCGGAATCGTAGCGGCCCAGCTCGAGTCGCAAAAATTCCTGGGATGAGTCGACAGCTTCCTTTTGTCGCAGAATCTGCTGCGAGAGAACGCGAACCGCCGCAAGTGAATCCTCCACCTGCTGGAATGCAGTGAGCACAGACTGGCGATATGCAGCGACGTCGGCATTGTAAGTTGCAATGTATTGATTTACGGTGGCGCGACGCAGGCCTCCATCGTAGACGGTTTCCGATATCGATGGACCCACAGACCAGAAGCGGCTGGGCCAGGCAAGGAGGTTCTTGATGGCCGAACTCTCTACGCCGCCAGTTGCGGAGAGCGTAAGCGCAGGGTAAAAGGCAGCATAGGCAATTCCGATCTGCGCATTGGCGGCGGCCATGTTACGCTCAGCGGCGGCAACGTCGGGGCGCCGTTCGAGCAGTTGAGACGGCAAGCCGACGGGGATGGGCGGAGGCGCGCTTGTCTTGGGCTCCGCGGAAATTGAGAATGCCGAAGCCTGCTTGCCGATGAGCATGGCAATCGCGTGCTCATACTGCGCGCGCGCAATGCCGAGATTGATGGCTGCCGATTGCGCGCTGCTAAGAGTTGTCTGCGCTTCAACGACTGAGATCTGGTCGTCAACGCCGGTGTCATAGCGGGCCTTTGCAATCTCCAGCGCTTTGCGGTCGGCTTCCACCGTGTCGCCGAGGAGTTTTTCCAGCGCATCCTGTCCACGAATCTCAAAGAAGAATTCGGCAAGGCTCGCTTGTTCTGTCAGTCGCTCGTTCTCGAGGTCGGCTGCAGTCAACTGTGCGCTATATTGGCTCGCGCGCACCGTGTTGCGCACTCTTCCCCAAAGGTCGGGCTCCCACGACACGTCGGCGGGAAGAGAAAACACCTGCGATTGCTTGCCGCCCAATGTCGTTCCACTTGACGAGGATGAGACGTTGGCAGAACTCTGCGACCGCGTATAAGATCCACCGACACTTACAGTGGGAAAATACTGCGACCGTGCTTCACGCACCAGGGCTCGCGCTTCCATGAAATTCTCAAACGCCTGCCGGATATTCTGATTGTCGATGTTCAATTGCTCTTCGAGCGCATTTAATTCCGGCTCATTGTATATCTCCCACCATTTGCCGCGCAGCGATGCATCCTCGGGTTGCGCAACCGTCCATCCACCGGCTTCCTTGAACTGCGTGGGCGACTCCTTGAAGGCTGGCGGCGCGGTTATCGTAGACGGAACGTACCGTGGCCCCACGTTGCATCCCGCGAGCAGCGCGCACAGCAACGCCGCATAAACCGCTTGCAACGCGGCGGATGCTTGACGGGCCTGACCGATCGAATGATTCATCACCGACACTCCATGATCCAAGACTCACCTCTGTCAGGAGGCCTCCGCGGTTCCCTGGCGGAGGACTGCTGGTTGTCTGCCCGTGAAACGGAGACGCATGCGATCGAAGAACAGATAGACGACCGGCGTGGTGTAGAGAGTGAGCATCTGGCTCACAATGAGTCCGCCGACGATGGTGATGCCCAATGGGCGCCGGAGTTCGGAGCCGGTGCCGGTTCCAAAGGCCAGCGGCAGCGCGCCAAACAAGGCGGCCATGGTCGTCATAAGGATAGGACGGAAACGAAGCTGGCACGCTTCAAAGATAGCTTCGGTCGTGGTCTTGCCGTGCTCGCGCTCGGCAACCAGGGCAAAGTCGATCATCATGATCGCGTTCTTCTTTACGATGCCGATCAGCAGGATGATGCCAATGATCGAGATTACGTTGAGGTCGATCTTGAACAGCATGAGCGCGAGCATCGCTCCCACGCTGGCCGATGGCAAAGTGGAAATGATGGTCAAAGGATGGATCAGGCTTTCGTATAGAATGCCGAGTACGATGTATACAGCGAGCAATGCTGTTCCGACAAGAAGAGGTTCACTGTTGAGCGAGGTTTGATAAGCCGCTGCCGTTCCTGCAAAAAAGCCGCGAACCGTTTGCGGCATATTCAACTTCTCCTGCATCTGGCTAACCAGGCGGGTGGCGTCGCTCAACGACATATTCGATGCCAGGTTGAACGACACAGTGACGGATGGGAACGAACTGGTGTGATTGATTGTCAGTGGCGTAGTACTCGCCTCTGCCGAGGTGACCGCAGAAAGCGGGACGATGCCGCTGCCCGTGGTGTTGAGGTAGATGTTCTTCAAGCCGTCGGGGCTCTGCCAGTATTGCGGCGCGACTTCCAGCACCACATAATACTGGTTCAGTTGTGTGTAAATGATTGAAACTTGCGACTGCCCGAAGGCGCTGTAGAGAGATTGATCCAGAGACTGCGGCGTGATGCCAAGCCTCGCGGCGGTCGGGCGATCGTAGCTGAGAAGTTCCTGAAGGCCGCTGTTCTGTGCATCGCTGCTCACATCCTGGAAGCCGGGAAGCCTCTGCATCCCAGCCAGCAGAATAGGCCCCCAATGCGCCAGGTCCGCCACGTTATCCGACTGAATGGTGTATTGGTACATGGCATTGCTCGATCGCCCTCCGATGCGCAAGTCCTGGGCAGCCTGGAGGAAGGCCGAGGCAACCGGAAGCCTGTTCAACCTGGGCCGCAAGCGATCGATAATGGCTGGCGCTGTAACCTTGCGAATATCCAGGGGCTTGAGCGCAATGTTAATGCTGCCGGTGTTGGATGCTCCGTTGCCGCCCGTGTACGCAATCACATTCTCCACTGCCGGATCGGCTTTGATTACCTTCACCAGTTGCACGATCGAGTTGTTCATCACCGGAAAGGATGCGTCCTGTGGACCACGAACACTGCCTTGCATTGCCCCTGTATCTTGCTGCGGGAAGAATCCCTTGGGGATGATATCAATGAGATAGAAGTTCAACCCAATCGTAAGCAGCAGAAGGATCAACATCGGTCCAGGATGTTTCAGCACCCACGCCAAAGATCGGCTGTAAATGGAGAGCATCCATGAGAAACCCTTTTCACTCATTTGATACGCCCGGCCGTGCTTGATCGTTTTCTCATCCCTGAGCAGATAGGCGCACATCATGGGTGTGGTCGTCAGCGATATGAGCATTGATACAACAATTGCTGTCGACAAGGTGATGGCAAACTCGCGAAAGAGCCGGCCGACAATGCCGGCCATGAGAAGAATCGGAATGAAGACCGCAATAAGCGACATGCTGATCGAAAGGATGGTGAACCCGATTTCGCTGGAACCCTGCAGCGCCGCCTTCATCGGCGGCATGCCTGCTTCACGGAGGCGGGAGATGTTCTCCATCACCACAATGGCATCGTCGACAACAAAGCCCGTCGAAATCGTCAGCGCCATCAGAGAGAGATTGTCGATACTGAAGCCAAACAGATACATGACCGCGAAAGTGCCAATCAGCGAGGCCGGAACCGCAACGGTGGGAATGAGAGTCGCTCGCCAGTTGCGCAGAAAAATAAAGACGACGAGAATCACGAGAACGATCGAAAGGATCAGAGTGCGCTCCACATCGCTGACGGAGGCGCGGATGGTTGTGGTGCGGTCCAGAACGATCGTTGTTTTGATGCCTTGCGGGATGGACGCTTCAATCGATGGCAGCTCGGCCCGGATTCGATTGACCGTATCGATGATGTTGGCGCCCGGTTGACGGAAAATGATGACGGGGATCGACGGAACGCCGTTCAGATAACCTGCGGTGCGAAGGTTCTGCGCCGCATCTGAGACGTCGGCTACATCGGCGAGACGGACCGCGACTCCCTTGTTGTATCCGACAATGAGCGGCCTGAATTGGTCTGCGCGGGAGATCTGGTCGTTGGTGACGATGTCCGCAGTGGTGACTCCGTCCGAGATCTGGCCTGCAGGCTCGTGTGCGTTCTGCTGGCTCAACACGGACTGAATATTCTGCAGCGTCAGCCCGTGGCTGTTGAGCAGTGTCGGATTGACTTCCACGCGCACGGAAGGGCTGGCCCCTCCGCCGACCGTCACTTGTCCAACTCCCGCGATCTGCGAGAGCCTTTGCGCAATGACCGACGACGCCTGGTCATAGAGAGCCGGTCTGTCGTATTTATCCGAGGTAAGTCCCAAAATGATGATGGGCGAGTCCGCGGGGTTCACCTTGCGATAAGTTGGATTCGCGGGCAGATTTGCCGGCAAGTAGGTCCGCGCCGCGTTGATGGCCGCCTCCACATCCCGCGCTGCGCCATCAATGTCCCGGCTCAGATCGAACTGCAGCGTGATTGAGGTGCTGCCCAGCGAACTCGACGAGGTCATCTCAGTGATGCCGGCTATGTGGCTGAACTGGCGCTCCAAAGGAGTTGCAATGGAAGAGGCGGTGATCTCAGGGCTTCCGCCAGGCAAACTTGCAGAGACCGAGATGGTCGGGAAATCGACCTGCGGCAAAGGAGAGACAGGCAGGACCGCGAACGCGATGGCCCCCACGAGAATAACGCCCACGGTAAGCAAGGTGGTGGCAACCGGTCGGCCAATAAAGGGGGCGGAGATGTTCATGTTCCCTCCGCCGGTTGCGGCTCGCTGCCGGGCTCTATGGCCTTTGGCGCGCTCGCGAAACGATGTCCGAGGCGATCGAAGAAGATATAGATCACTGGCGTGGTGTAGAGCGTGAGCACCTGGCTCAGCAGCAGGCCGCCCACCATGGCAATGCCCAGAGGACGCCGCAACTCCGAACCCATTCCTCTGCCCAGTGCCAGCGGAAGACCCGCCAGCAGCGCCGCCATGGTGGTCATCATGATGGGGCGGAAGCGCAGCAGGCAGGCGTCGTAAATTGCTTCCGTTGCGCTTTTTCCGTGCTCCCGTTCACCCTCCATCGCAAAGTCGACCATCATGATGCCGTTCTTTTTCACGATGCCGATGAGCAGGATGATGCCGATGATAGCGACCACGCTCAGGTCCTGCTTGAAAAGAATCAGCGCCAGCAGCGCGCCAACGCCGGCCGAGGGCAGCGTAGAAAGAATCGTGATCGGATGAATGAAGCTTTCGTACAAAATGCCCAGCACGATATAAACCGCGGCCAGCGCAGCGAGAATCAGCAGACCTTCATTGGAGAGTGAACCCTGGAATGATGCTGCGGTCCCCTGGAATCCATACTGGACGCTGGCCGGCATGTTCAGACTTTTCTCCGCCTTCTCAATGGCCGCGATTGCCCCTCCCAGCGCGGCATTCGGCGCCAGATTGAACGATACGGTCACTGCCGGGAACTGCCCCTGGTGATTGATGGAGAGCGACTCCGACCCTTTCTCGAGATGAGTGAACGCACTGAGGGGCACGGCATTGGATGCGCTGCTGCTTGTGACGGTATTCGCCGTTGAAGAAGTGGCACTCGCGCCCACGCCGGACTGAATCGCATTCTGAGGTACACTCAGCGCCATAGATGAAGGCGTGTATTTCACCGAAGTGGTAGTTGCATTGGAACCGGCTGAAGACGACCCCGAGGCTGCGAACGACGAAGACGCTCCCGGCCCCGATCCCCCCACGGACGCGTTGGTCTGGATATAGAGATCCTGCAGTTTGCCGGGACCTTGCTGCGAACTGGGAGCGGTTTCCAGAATCACATGGTACTGGTTCAACTGCGTGTACATGGTGCTGATCTGGCGCTGTCCATAGGCGTCGTAAAGCGTGCTGTCGATGGTCGATGGAGCGATGCCGAGCCTGGATGCGGTTACGCGATCGATGACCAGTGAAACGGCCAGGCCTCCGGTTTGCTGGTCGGTGGCCACATCGGCCAGTTGAGGCAACTGTTTCATCTTGTCCACGAGCCGGCCAGTCCATAGGTTCAACTCGTTCGCGTCGGGATCCTCCAGCGTGTACTGATACTGGGTACGGCTCACGCGGTCGTCCACTGTGATGTTTTGCACCGGCTCCATGTAGAGCTCGATGCCCTCCACCGATTTGAGGCTGGTCTGCAGCCTGCGAATCACATTGGAAGCGTCCAGATCGCGTGCGTTCAGAGGCTTCAGGTTAATGGAGATTCGCCCGCTGTTGAGCGTGGTATTGGTTCCATCTGCGCCAATAAACGAAGAGATGCTTTCGACCGCTGGATCCTGAAGAATGATGCGCGCCAGTTGCTGTTGCTTCTGTGCCATGGCGGCAAATGAAATGCTTGCCGGCGCCTGCGAGATGCCTTGAATGACTCCCGTATCCTGCGTGGGGAAGAATCCCTTGGGGATCACGATGTAGAGCACGATCGTGAGTACCAGCGTCGCGGCCGCCACCAAAAGCGTGATGGTCTGATACCCAAGCACAAACTTCAGCGTGCGGCCGTAGAACGCGATCATGTTCTCAAACACGCGCTCTGAAGCCTTGAAGATGCGGCCTTGCTGTTCCTTGGGAGCAGAATGGCGCAGAATGCGCGAGCACATCATCGGCGTCAACGTAAGCGACACAACGGCCGACAGGATGATGGTGACGGCCAGGGTAACCGCGAATTCGCGAAACAGGCGGCCGACCACGTCGCCCATGAAGAGCAGCGGAATCAGCACCGCAATCAGCGACACAGTGAGCGAGATAATGGTGAAGCCGATCTGCTCCGCGCCCTTCATCGCCGCCTCCATCGGCGAGTCCCCGGCCTCAAGATAGCGCGTGATGTTCTCGATCATCACGATCGCGTCATCCACCACAAACCCGGTCGAGATGGTGAGCGCCATCAGCGAAAGATTGTCGAGGCTATAGCCCAGCGCATACATCACGCCGAAGGTGCCCACCAACGAAACCGGCACGGCAATGCTGGGGATGATGGTGGCGTAGAGGTTGCGCAGAAATAGAAAGATGACCATCACCACCAGCGCAATGGTCAGCATCAATTCAAACTCAACATCCGAAACCGAGGCGTTGATCGCCGTGGTGAGATCGGTAACCGGCGTTACCTGGATCGAGGCCGGAAGGTTCACTTCGAGCTGGGGAAGAATCGCTTTGATGGCCTTGACCACGTTGATGGTGTTGGCGCCGGGCTGCCTCTGAATGTTGACGATGACCGCCGGCGTCTCGTTCATCCAAGCCGCCTGCTTGTTGTTCTCGATGCCGTCCACCACCTGCGCAACATCCTTCAGCATGATGGGCGCGCCGTTGCGGTAGGCAACCACAACCTTGCGATAATCGTCGCTGGTTACCAGTTGATCGTTGGCATTGATCTGGTAGTCCTGATGCGGGCCGTCGAAGTTGCCCTTGGCGGCATTGACGCTGGTGGCCAAAAGCGTGGATCGCAAATCTTCAAGGTTCAGGCCATAAGACGAAAGCGCCGTCGGGTTTGCCTGAATGCGCACCGCCGGCTTTTGCCCGCCGCTGATGCTCACCAGGCCGACCCCGCTCAATTGCGACAGCTTGGGCGCAAGCCGCGTATCCACAAGATCCTCAACCTGCGACAGCGGGATCGAGTTGGAGGTGATGGCCAGCGTCAGTACAGGAGCATCCGCGGGATTGGTCTTGCTATAAACTGGCGGCGAGGGAAGGCTCGAAGGCAAAAAGCTCTGCGCCGCGTTAATTGACGACTGCACTTCTTCTTCGGCAATGTCGATGTTCAGGCTGAGAGCAAATTGAAGCACGATCACTGACGATCCGCCTGAGCTAGTAGAGGTCATCTGGCTGAGCCCCTGCAGTTGTCCGAACTGGCGTTCGAGCGGAGCTGTCACCGTGGTGGCCATTACATCCGGGCTGGCGCCGGGATAGAAAGTCAGCACCTGGATGGTGGGGTAATCCACCTCCGGCAAGGCAGAGACCGGCAACTGAAAATACGCAACGATACCCACCAGCAGGATGGCAGCCATCAGCAGGGAGGTTGCAACAGGGCGCTGAATGAACGGCCCGGAGGGGTTCACGGAGTATTGCTCTCAGCGGGGTTGGGCGTTGGCGTCTGCTTCGACACCGTGACCTTGCTCCCGCTCTGCAATTTGTCGAAGCTGCTGGTTGCCACCACCTCGCCTGGGTTGATTCCCTCGACCGCTGTCATTCCGGCGTCGGCAACACCCGTCTTGATGTTGCGTATGCTCGCCGTTCCGTTGGTTACGACATAGAGGAAGGCTACCTGTCCATTGTGCTGAACGGCATTAGTGGGAACCAGCGTGACGTCGTCGAGCGTGTTCACCAGCAACCTTGTATTCACAAACTGGTTGGGAAAAAGAGCGCCGTTCCGGTTATCGAATGTGGCGCGCAACTTCACCGTTCCGGTCGTGGTGTCGATCTGGTTGTCAATCGACTGCAACTTGCCCGACGCCAACTTCACAGTCTGTGCACGATCCCACGCTTCTGTGGGCAGCGAATGCATCTTGCGCATCCGCGCCTGCACCTGGCCAAGGCTGTCTTCCGGCATGGTGAAGATCACAGTAATTGGCTGCACCTGGGTGATGACCGCCAACACCGTGCCTGCGGATGCCTGCACCACGTTCCCCGGGTCCACCAGGCGAAGACCCACACGGCCGGCAATCGGCGCGCTGATGTGGCAGTAGCTGAGCTGGACCTGGTCGTAATTGACGGTCCCTTGATCGTTCTTCACCGTGCCCGCGTCTTGCAGCACGATTTTCTCCTGATCATCCAGAAGTTGCTTGTTGATCCCATTGCCTGCCCATGCCGTGCGATAGCGCTCCAGGTCCATCTGCGCCTGAGACAGAACATTGGTATCGCGCTCCAGTGCGCCATCGGCCTGCATCAGTTGCGCCTGGTAGGGCCGCGGATCAATGTCGATCAGCGCCGCCCCCTTTTGAACAAACTGTCCCTCGCTGTAATGCACTGAGGTCAGCACTCCACTCGCCTGCGCCGTGATGGAAGCGGTGTAGACCGGCGTAACCGTGCCGATGGCATCGAGGTAGATGCCGATGCTGCCTTTCGTTGCCGTTGCTACGGTGGCGGAAACGGATGGCTTCACGGCGGCCCTCGCTCGTTTCGCAGCCGCTGCCCTGGCATTGTTGTTGTGAATGATTACAAAGACGATCACAGCCAGAAGCAGCAGCAGAAGCAAGCCCGTCCACAGAACCCCGCGCTTTCTATACCAAGGGGGAGGCGAAGACAATTGGTGGTCTGCACCAATGTGCTGGACATCCGCTCTTTCGTCGACACCAGACATGCAGGACTCCGCGCTTACGCACAGTTGAAAATGCGCTATTCGCAGAATCGCCGTATCCCGGAGCAACTGTATGTTCAGTTTTGCTCATTGCGCGAGGGGTGTACCTGCAAGCCAGGGGGGAATAAGCAATCGATTGACAGTTTGTGCGGATTCGTACTGATAGCTGGCTTGTGCAGTAAGGCAATTCCTTTCGAACATCCAGCTCCGATCATCCCCATAAAGAGACAAAGCAGACCGGCCCCCGTCACCATCATCAGCTCTTATGGACGACCTCGAACGAATACCCATCCGGGTCAAATACGTCGGCGGCGTAGTATCCCGGATAGTACTCCACCCGTGCCCGTGGCGAGATATTGTCCCTGGCGCCAGCCGATATCGCCGCCTTGTAGAATTCATCGACCTTGCCGTTGTCTGCAGCCATGAACCCCCAGTGAATCGACTCTGGATCGGGCTTGCCCTGTTTGAGCCAGAAGACTGCCCTCTTGCCATCACCAAATCCCCACAGATCGGGATGACCGCCTTCACCCTTGTAGGGCAGGAAGAAGTTGATACCGAGAGGCTTCAAGGCCGCTTCATAGAACGCCAACGAACGTTCGACATTACTGACAGACAGGATGATGTGGTCAAGCATCGTACTCTCCTTCAAATTACAAAAGGCTTCAGCGCCATTTTAGAATTGGGTACCGTGTGCATCGCAAGCGGCAGTGAGTTCATGCCTTCGGCACTTACAGCCCCGAGGTCTTCGAGTTGACCATCTCTCTACTCTATCCAAGCGGCGCCGCATCCCTTTCTTGAAGAACTTATGAATCGACTGGCATCCGGCATCGAACCAGCTATATCAGGCCCCCCATTCCCGATTGCAATCCTCCCGGCGCTAATTTCAGAACCCTTGGAGCTGTTTCCGCCATCCAAATCAGCAGATGGAAGGCCGACAGTTGAACCCCCGCCTCGTGTGTCCCCTATCCCAAACTGGAGTGGCAACCAAGTGTCCAGCACTGATTCCGGTTCCCGGACCCGGGAGCTGCAGATGATTCGACGGTATGCAATTGCAGCGGCTTCCGTCCTGGTGGCGCTTTTGATTTCGCGGTCGCCGGTCTTCCATTTGGAATACGCCCCGGTATCGCTGTTTCTTTGTGCCGTGATGCTAAGCGCATGGTTCGGCGGCACAGGTCCTGGACTTCTGGCAGCACTGCTTTCGACGGTTGGCTTCTACTATAGTTTCCTGCCCCCGGCTAACTCCTTCGCGTCGAAACCCGAGCAGTTGGCGAGATTTTTTGCGTTCATTGTATCTGCCTTATTCGTGGGCTCGCTGAGCGCAGCGCAAAGGAGAGCGACCGAGTCGCTACGCCAGACCCGCGACGATTTGCGCGAAACGGTTCGGAAACTTGAAACAACCAATGACTCGCTCAGCAGGAGCGAGGCTTACCTGGCCGAAGCGCAGCGACTGAGTCACACCGGCAGCTTCGGTTGGAACGTGATCACCGGAGAGCTTCTTTGGTCGGATGAGACCTTTCGGATCTTCGGTTATGACCGGACACTCACGCCCACAATTCAAACTGCGCTTGAACGGATTCATCCAGAAAACGTTGAGCGGGTGAAGCAGATGATGTCAAGCGTCTCCCAACAGGGCGGGGATGTGGATGCGGAGATTCGACTGCGAATGCCCGACGGCTCAGCGAAGACTGTTCGCCTTCGGGGTCGCGTCTTGGATGCAAGCTCCGATAGCCCGTCTTTCATCGGGGCAGTTACGGATATCACGGCGATGAACAATGCCTTCGAAGAAATTCGACTGCTGAGGGATCGCTTATACAAAGAGAACCTGGCGCTTCGCGAAGAGATCGACGTTGCCAGGATGTTCGAAGAAATTGTTGGTTCATCTGCTGCTCTTCAAGTGGTGCTCACCAAGGTGGCAAAGGTTGCGCCGACCGACTCCACGGTTCTGATTACTGGCGAAACCGGGACGGGCAAAGAGCTCGTCGCTCGCGCGATTCACCGGCGATCGCAGCGGTCTGCACGGGCTTTCGTAAGCGTGAATTGCGCTGCGATTCCGCGCGACTTGATTGCCTCGGAGTTGTTCGGCCATGAAAAGGGCGCCTTTACAGGCGCAACGCAGCGGCGATTGGGGCGCTTCGAATTAGCCGATGGAGGCACCATCTTTCTGGATGAGGTTGGAGAACTGCCCGCGGAGACGCAGGTCCTTCTGTTGCGGGTGCTTCAAGAGCGCGAGATCCAGCGTGTGGGCTCAAGCGAGTCTCTCCAAATAGACGTGCGTGTGGTCGCGGCCACCAATCGCAACCTGGAGGCTGCAATTGCGACCGGAGCTTTTCGCGAGGATCTGTTTTATCGGTTGAATGTATTCCCGATCGAAGTTCCTCCGCTTCGGCAACGAAGAGAAGACATTCCTCTGCTGGTGGAATACTTTGTCGATCGCTTTGCCAGCAAGGCCGGAAAAAGGATTACGGCGATCGACAAGAGAAGTTTAGAACTTCTCCAGTCGTATTCCTGGCCGGGAAACATTCGCGAGTTGCAAAACGTGATTGAGCGATCGGTTGTCGTGTGCGACACGGAGAACCTCTCGATCGAAGAAAGTTGGGTGGGTCATGCCGCGCATACCAACGGAGCGCCGCCTCAGCCGCTCGCGGAGAAGCTTGCCACGCAGGAGAAGGAGTTGATCGAGGCTGCTCTCGCTGAAAGCAAGGGAAGAGTCTCCGGCCCTTCGGGAGCCGCGGCCAGGCTGGGGATTCCGCAGTCAACACTCGACTCCAAGATCAAGTCCCTAAAGATAAACAAGCACCAGTTCAGAAAGAGCTAGCCGCATTTCGGTTGTAAAACGCTCCATACATTTCACGAATTGAGCCGCCGTCAGATCCCCTCCGACTTCGTGCCATCTTTCTTCCAATCGCGCTCTATTCGATCCCGAGATTTCGGGAATTTCCGAATAGTCGGGCGTCGCGATCTGCACAACGCGCATGTTTTCAATGGCCTGCGAATGGCCAACGGCTTGCATCTCCATGCAGCGAAAGGCGAGGCGAAATGACCCTGTGCATTCAGCGATCAGTCGAAGGCGACCTGCTGGTTTTTAAACTCGCCGGTCGAATTCAGGCTGCCGACGGACCAGAGCTCCTGACGCTCTTAAGACCGGATTCTTCGTGTCGAGGGATCGTCCTGGATCTGGAGCAGGTGAAACTCGTGGACCGGGATGCAGTTCGCTTCCTGGAACAGAGCGAGTCGGATGGCGTTCGCCTGAGGAACTGCTCAGCCTACATCCGCGAGTGGATCACGCAAGAGAAGAACGCAGCAGAGCGAAACGAACGCGAAGGGCCGACGAAATTCGGGGACAAGGGGTAACGTATGTGGATTGTTCGATTGGCATTGCGGCGGCCGTACACCTTCGTGGTCATGGCCATTCTGATTCTTGTTGGAGGCGTCATCTCCATCCTGCGAACACCCACCGACATCTTCCCCAACATCGACATTCCGGTGGTGAGCATTGTATGGAGCTATAGCGGTCTGGTTCCTGAACAGATGGCAAACCGGATCGTCAGCATCTCGGAGCGCAGCCTCACAACGACTGTCGACAATATCGAGCACGTTGAATCGCAATCACTCAATGGTATTGCGGTTGTGAAGGTCTTCCTGCAGCCGAGTGCCAGCATGGATCGCGCAATCGCGCAAATCACGGCAATCTCTCAAACTCAGCTCAGGCAACTGCCGGCGGGCACGACGCCGCCTCTGGTCATCGCATACAGCGCGTCAAGTGTTCCCATCATGCAACTGGGCCTCTCGGGACAGGGACTATCGGAACAACAACTTAACGACTACGGTTTGAATTTCATTCGCACTCAACTCATCACGGTGCCGGGAACATCGGTTCCGTATCCCTACGGCGGCAAGCAGCGCCAGGTGCAAGTCGATCTCAACCCGCCTGCACTCCAATCCAAAGGTCTCTCCGCACTGGACGTGGTGAACGCGATCTCCGTGCAGAACCTGATTTTGCCCACGGGTACATCGAAGATCGGCGGTAAAGAATATGACGTGGACATTCCCAACGCAGCACCCCAGTCGATTGCGGATCTGAATCGCATTCCGGTCAAGACGGTCGGCAACACAACCATCTATATGAAGGACGTTGCATGGGTACGCGACGGATTTCCTCCGCAAACCAACATCGTCCGCGTCAACGGGCAGCGGTCGGCGCTTCTCACCATTCAGAAAGCCGGCGACGCTTCCACACTGAAGGTGATCTCCGGCATCAAGTCGCTGCTCCCGCAAATCGCCTCCACGCTTCCCCCGCAGTTGAAGATGCAGCCGTTGGCCGATCAGTCCATCTTCGTTCTGGGGGCAATCAACGGCGTGGTGCGCGAGGCACTCATTGCCGCGTGCCTGACGGCCTTGATGATTCTTGTCTTCCTTGGGAACTGGCGGAGCACTCTGATTATCGCCACCTCAATCCCGTTGGCGATTCTTACTTCACTGATCGTGTTGAGCCTGATCGGAGAGACGATCAACATCATGACGCTGGGCGGACTCGCCCTCGCCGTCGGCATCCTCGTCGATGACGCCACCGTTGAAGTGGAGAACATCAATCGTAATCGTGAAGCAGAGCCTGAGAAGGATCTGGACGAAGTGGTGCTCGATAGTGCGATGCAGATTGCGACGCCGGCCTTCGTTTCGACCCTTTCCATCTGCATTGTGTTTGCGCCGATGTTTCTGCTGTCGGGCGTGGCGCGGTATCTGTTTCTGCCTCTTGCGGAGGCCGTCGTCTTTGCCATGCTGGCTTCCTATTTCTTGTCCAGAACCATCGTCCCCACCATGGCGAAATATCTGTTGCGCAGCCAGAAAGTCGGCGGGCACGCCGTCCGCAGCCGGAACATCCTGGTTACACTTCAGCAAAACTTCGAAGCCGGCTTTGAATCATTTAGGTTGAGCTACCGCGGAGTGCTGGAGCGTTGCCTCCATTTTCGCCGGACCTTTCTGCTGGGTTTTTCTGCCGCCTGCCTGGCATCGCTCGCACTGATCGTCCCCTGGCTCGGGCAGGACTTTTTCCCGACGGTCGACGCCGGTAGCTTTAAGCTGCACCTCCGCGCGCCCACCGGCATGCGCATTGAAGACACGGCTTTTCTATGCGATCTGGTGGAAGATTCGATCCGGAAGCAGATTCCGGCCGCCGAGGTCGACAGCGTGATCGACAACATCGGATTGCCGTTTAGCGGCATCAATCTTTCCTACAGCAATTCGGCGCCGGTCGGAACCTCGGATGCCGACATCATGGTATCGCTATCCAAGAAGCATCGTCCGACCGAAAACTACATCAAGCAGCTTCGTCTCTCTTTGGCCAGAGACTTTCCCGGCGTAACGTTTGCGTTTCTGCCATCTGACATGGTGACGCAGATTCTCAACTTCGGATTGCCGGCGCCCATCGACATTCAGGTGATTGGCCACGACTTGGAGGGCGATCGGGCCTGGGCAAGCAGCCTGATGCAGAAGATCCGCTACGTGCCAGGGGCGGTGGATATGCGCATACAGCAGCCGTTCGACCAGCCCTACCTGCATTTGCGGATCGAGCGCACCAAAGCCCAGGAGCTGGGATTCTCAGCGCACGATATCGCACAAAATCTGCTGGTTTCTCTCAGCGGAAGTTTCCAAACATCGCCGACATACTGGCTCGATCCCCGCAACGGGGTCAGTTACTCGATTGCAACCCAGACTCCGCAATACCGCGCCGACACACTGCAGGATCTGGTGAACACGCCGGTCACCGGAACGAATTCCTCGTCCCCGCCTTCCCTGATGGCGAGCCTGGTCTCGACGCAACGTGGGACAGGCATGGGCGTCGTATCCCATTACAACGTTGCTCCGGTCATTGACATCTTCGGCTCGGTTGACGGGCGCGACTTGGGTGGCGTGTCGCGGGACATCAATAAGCTGATCGATTCATCGCGCGGCCAGTTACCGCGCGGCTCGCGTGTCGTGGTTCGCGGCCAGGTACAGACGATGAAGACTTCATATAGCGGATTGCTGATCGGTTTGCTGTTCGCGATCATGCTCGATTATCTGTTGATTGTTGTGAATTTCCAGTCGTGGCTCGATCCATTCATCATGATCTCGGCATTGCCGGCTGCGCTGGCTGGAATTGCGTGGTTTCTTCTGATCACGCATACCACGCTCAGTGTTCCAGCGCTGATGGGAACCATCATGTGCATGGGCGTTGCCACCGCGAACAGCATTCTGGTTGTGAGTTTTGCCACGGAGCAGATGGCACAGGGCAAGGATGCGATTTCGGCGGCTGTGGAAGCGGGCTTCACGCGCTTCCGGCCGGTACTCATGACTGCTCTAGCCATGATCATCGGCATGGTTCCGATGGCGCTCGGGCTCGGTGACGGTGGCGAGCAAAACGCGCCATTGGGCCGGGCCGTGATCGGAGGCCTGCTTTTCGCAACCGTATCCACGTTGTTGTTTGTACCCACGTTCTTCAGCGTGCTGCATGGTTCTCGAGGCAATCGCGATTTATCCGAACAGCAATGAAACGAAAACACAGGTGACTGAGGTGACTGATATGGCGCAAAGCGAAGTTAGCGAACAAACAGAGATGTTGACGCCGCCCCCTTCAAGCGACGGCGGGCGGCGATGGGCCCTCCATTGGATCATCGGCGTGATTCTTGTGCTCGCGATCATCGGAATACTAGGCGGCGAAATCAGGTCCCGGGTAAAGGCAGAAACGAATCTGCGTGCGGTCACGGCGCAGATGGCAGTTCCCTCTGTTGCGGTTGTAAAGCTTAAGTTGACTGGTCCAACCGAAGAAGTCGTCCTGCCTGGCAATATTCAGCCATTTATTTCGTCGCCCATTTACGCTCGCACAGATGGCTACTTGAAGAAGTGGTACTACGACATCGGCGCTCACGTGAAGGCCGGCGATTTGCTCGCCATTATCCAGACGCCGGAAGTGGACGAGCAGTTGGCCCAGGCGCGCAGCACGCTGACCACCGCGCAAGCGAACCTGGCCCTGGCGCAAATTACCAGGGACCGCTATGAGTCGCTGCTGAAGAAACATGCGGTAGCCCAGCAAGACGCCGATAACGCGGAGGGCGCATACACCGCAAACAAAGCGGTTGTCGATGCCGATACCGCGAATGTCCGCCACTTCGAGGCGCTCGTTTCGTTCGAGAAAGTCTACGCTCCCTTCGATGGTGTAATCACCGCGCGCAACACCGATATCGGCGACCTCATCAACTCCGGCAGCAGCACCGCGCCTCGAACCGATCTTTTCGACATCTCCCAGACCAGTTCTTTGCGTGTGTATGTGAGTGTCCCTGAAGAGTACTCGCAGGGCGTAAAGCCGGGGGAGACCGCCGCAGACATTACCCTGGCCGAATTTCCAGGTAGAAGATTCCCAGGAAAGCTGGTGCGTACGTCCGACTCGATCAACACCACCACCCGAACGTTGCTGACGGAAATTGACCTCGATAACCCAGAGGGTACGCTGCTCTCCGGATCGTATGCTGAAGTCCATCTGAAGATTGTGGCGAGGAATTCCGCGTTTTTGCTTCCGGTCAGCTCGCTGATTTTTCGAAATGAAAAGCTGCAAGTCGCCGTTGTGCACAACGGAACGGCGAGCTTGAAAGACATAACTCCCGGACACGACCTCGGAGATCAGATTGAGATCGTTGCCGGCCTCAAGCCAGACGACCAGGTGATTGTGAATCCTGCGGACTCGCTCGTGACTGGACAATCGGTAAAGGTGGTGCAAGCGGCGCTGCCGGGAGACTCAAAATGAGGACCTTCCCGGCAATCCGGCTTTTTCTTATCGGTTGGGGCACTCTCATTGTCGCGGCGACCCTCGGCGTGGCGGGCTGCGCAATCGGTCCCAAGTACCAGGTTCCCGCAGTGACTGCTCCGCCTGCGTACAAAGAGAATGGGAACTGGAAAACGGCACAGCCCAAAGAGCAGCAACTCGGCGGAAACTGGTGGGAGATTTTTCAGGACTCGCAGCTAAACGCTCTCGAGAAGCAGGTCGACGTCTCGAACCAGAATCTGAAGGCCGCAGTTGCCCGCTACCAGCAGTCCAGGGGCGCTCTGCGCTATGTTCGCGCAGACTACTACCCGACCGTCTCCACGTCGCCATCGGCAACGCGCCAGTTGTATTCGAACAACCGCCCTCCTCAGTCGACCTTCGATGGGCTGACGTTCAACGATTTCATTTTGCCGGTCAATGTTTCGTACGAGGCGAATGCCTGGGGCCGAGTGAGTCGCAATGTCGAGTCCTATCGCGAGCAGGCCCAAGCCACCGCGGCGGATTTGGCGGCCGTGAATCTCAGCATGCACGCTACGCTGGCGGTGGACTACTTTGCGGCACGGACACTGGACGCCGAAGAGAAGTTGTTGCGCGACACGGTTGCGCAGTACGAACAAGCCCTGCAACTCAACGAGGACCGATACGACGGCGGCCTTGCATCGGAAGTGGAAGTGGAGCAGGCGCGAACGATATTGGATACCACGCGGGCGCAGTTAGTCGATGTCGGAGTAGCTCGCGCGCAATATGAGCATGCCGTCGCAGTGTTAGTGGGCAAGGCGCCGGCGGAGTTCACGCTGCCGCCCCTCCCACTTGCCACGCCCCCGCCGCCAATTCCAGTCGGAGTTCCTTCGGAGCTGCTGGAGAGGCGTCCCGACATCGCCTCAGCCGAACGACGGGTCGCATCGGCCAACGCTCAGATCGGTCTTGCGGAAACCGCGTACTATCCGCTGGTGAATCTGATGGGGACAGGCGGACTGGAAAGCGGAAGCATCACCACGCTGCTTCAAGGCCCAGCCGCAATGTGGTCTGTTGGAGCCTCTGCAATGATGACCATCTTCGACGCAGGACGACGACGTGCCGCAACCGACGAGGCCAAGGCGTCCTATGACTCCGCAGTAGCGTCTTATCGCGAAACCGTTCTGACGGGATTCCAACAGGTTGAGGACAACTTGGCTGAGCTGCGGATTCTTGAGCAGGAAGCAGGCGTCCAGGCTTCGGCCGTCGAAGACGCACAGCGGTCCCTCGACCTTTCAAGCACTCGCTACGATGGGGGAGTTACGAGCTATCTTGAAGTCATCACCGCACAGAACGCCGCTCTTAGCGACGAACTCACCGAGGTCAACATCCTGGGGCGGCGGATGGCGAGTGCCGTGTTGTTGATTCAGGCGATCGGTGGAGGGTGGGATCGAGGAAGCCTGCCCAACCGTCCGGAGTGCTGCGGGAGGCTGTCGGTCGGCGCAGATTAGAGGTGAAGCGTCGGAGACCGATATCTCCGCGAAACGAGTCCGGATAGAGCACCTATCGTGATACAAGTCACTCGGCGTAAGGACACATGGAGCTAATTAGTCGACCTGCATCCGCGGATAACCCGGAAAGTCAGTTCCAATTACATGAATATTGACGCCAGCAAGATGACTAAGCCGCCAGCTCTCACAGACATAGGAGAGAAGAAGAGCGTAAACTTCTCGAAATGATTGCCCCCTCCTATTCTGCGAGCGTCTGGGAGGCACTAGCTCTCGGACTGGCCACAGGCCCAATATGCCTGGCCTCTTGCGGTCCAGTTGTGGTTCCCTGGATGCTGATTCTGCCCAACGGTTGGCGCGTCCGCAGCCGTCAATTGACAGTGTTCCTTACCGCCCGGCTGATGGGGTATCTGTTGTTTGCCTGCGTGGCTTGGTGGGCCGGTTCCGCGATCCCGCACGCATGGAACGGGCGCGCGTGGGCATTTGGGTGCGTGCAATTGCTGTTGGCGATAGCGCTGCTGACGTATGCAATCGGCTGGCCGAAAACTCGATCATGTGCGACAGACCCTGGAAACCGCCTGGTCCAGATAGGCGCCGCCCCGCTGCATGGACGCACCGGCGCAGCAGCCTTGGGCTTTCTTACGGGCATCAATCTTTGTCCGCCATTTCTGGTGGCGGGTGTGCGAGCGGCTCAATTGGGCAGCCTGCTCGCCGCGCTGCTCTTCTTCGTTCTGTTCTTCGCTGGAACTGCGGTCTGGTTCGCACCATTTCTCGCGCTGGGTCTTGTGCAGCGCAACCCGGCGATTGCTACGGTAGCGCGGATCGCCGCGGCCCTCCTGGCTTGCTATTATGGGTTTCTCGGAGCCTCAGCCTTGATTGCGAGGATCATCTATGTCTAGCCATCCTTCTGCTCTCGAACGTCCGCCGGCATTTCGCGGCGTAGGTAAGTCGATTCTGCTCACCTTACCCATTTT
>Ga0181517_10001512_pt1 | contig 25723 bp, 25 predicted proteins | sample PEATcosm2014_Bin_31_FD_119748 | JGI IMG/M metagenome (GOLD analysis project Ga0181517, IMG submission 119748) | Peatland microbial communities from MTU Mesocosm Facility, Houghton, MI, USA - PEATcosm2014_Bin01_30_metaG | ecosystem: Environmental > Terrestrial > Soil > Wetlands > Peat | place... | reverse complement strand
GTGGAAGACCCGCTGACGCCGCGCGCTATGTTCGGCGTGCTGAACCTGCTGCTCTTCTATCCTTCGGGCGCCATGTACCCGATTGCCGCGTTTCCGGTGTGGCTGCGCGCGCTGGCGGTGGTCGATCCGTTCACTTATTGCGTGCATGGGTTCAAGGCAATCCTGCTCAAGGACGGCGGCTTCGCGGCGATCCAGTTCGACCTGCTGTTTCTGTTTGCCTTCGGCATCGGAACCCTGCTGATAGCCACGCCGCTGTTCAAGCGGACGCTGTAGGGCGGTTCAGAAGGGCATTACAGATCAAAAACATTTCCGGCAGCGAAAGCTGGGATGCAATCGGGCGGTCCATTCCTTGTGGGAGGGTGGGCCGCCTTGTTGTGCCTGTCTCGATCGCAACCTGGCTGCGAGCCCCCAACGATTGCCGCGGTCCGCATCCGGAAGCTCGGACTTTCACCCCGCCGATCTGGCATGTGGCCAGCGAAAATGGCCCCGGCTTTCCCGTTGGGGTCCCGACCGCCTACAATGAATTGATTTCAAATTCACGAGGGACCCACCCCATGCCACTCTCCGGAGAAGCCATCCGCCTGATGAACTACATTGACGACGTAGCCGTAACCCTGCGTCGCGTGCTGGCCACGATTCCCACGTTGACTGCGGATGAACGCGCCCGGGTTGCCGAGCACCTGCTGCAGGCCCGTCCGAACGCGCAGGATGTCGCTGACGCGCTCAGCGTCAAGTCCTGACCCGCGCTCCGGTCCCCCACCCCTACTCTCAAGATCCGCACAGGACTCGTTTGCAATTAACTGTCGCCATTATCGGAGCCGGTCCGCTGGGCCGCTGGCTCGCCCTTGCGTCGGCCCGCGCCGGCTACAACGTGCTGCTGGAAGACGTGATGCCCACCAACCTGCATCACGCCCAGGAGGCGTTGCGCCTGCAGCTCGGTTCCGAAGCGATGCCCAACCTCGCCTTCGTCTCGACCATTGAAGACGCGGTCCGCAATGCCGACCTGATCTTCGACTGCGTGCCGGACGAACTCGAATCGAAGCTGGAGATCTTCTGGCTGCTCGACCGCATGGCTCCGCCGCGTGCGGTGATGGCCTCGCCCATGCTGCGCGTCTCGATTGCCGACATGGCCGCCTGCACCTACCGTCCGGACCGCTGCATCGGCGTTGCCGTGGAAGCTTCGGCGCTGGCCAGCAATCCGGGCAGCGAAGTGCTGCTGCACACCGCTCCCCAGACCAGCCAGGAAACCGTCGCCTTGCTGGAAGCATTCTGGAAGCAACTGGGCTTTGCGCCGCGTTTCGCCCCCGATCCGGGCCAGTAACGCGCTTCTTGGAAGGACCTACTGCGGAGCCTCAACAAGCCGCGGAAACACTCCGTTAGGCCCCCTGTCTTGAAAGGGCACGGCTTTACAGACTGCGGAAAAACTCGATTCAGGATGGCTTTGTAACAGGGCATGGCTTTAGGGGTGCCGATAAAGCCAATCAAATGAGCTGGGCTTTAGCCCCTGCTAAAGCTCATTCCTGCTCTTCACTCGCATTCGGGCCTTTTTCCGCAGCCTGTTTAGCCGTGCCGATAAAGCCAATAAAATGAATGGGGCTTCAGCCCCCGAGGAATGCTTTTCGTCCGTTCGACGATCCTCCTTCGCCGCGTTCGCATTCCAGCCCCACAATCCCACCATCTGAACCGGGTGCTTCTTCAACCATCCCAACGTTCTGGCAGGCCTATTTCTGCGCTCACGCGTAATCGTGATCTATATCACATACAAGAAAAACTCTATTTCTCGTAAGCTTGGCCAGCATTGAAATGATCCAGGTCACACGTTGCGGACATTTGGTCCTCGCTCTGTGCACCAGGGTCCAGGAGATCGCGCGGGATGAGCTACTTTCGGGATGCTGGGCATCTATTTCGATTCGCAGGACTTTTTGTTCTCGCGTTTCTGCTGTTCATGGGACTGCGCCACTTTGCGGTTCCCAAGACTTTCGGCCAGTACGGACATTACCGCGCGGCGGCAATCGGGGACATTGCGGCGCATCCGGCAAAGTTTGCCGGGCACGATGCCTGTGAGACCTGTCACTCCGATGTGGCGGAAAAGAAGAGCCACGGCAAGCACGCGCATGTGAACTGCGAAGCCTGCCACGGCGCGCAGTACCAAAAGCTGGCCGTCTCCGCGCAGCCCAAGCCCGGCCTTTACCAGGCATTCCTGATCAGGATCGGCAAGGCTCTTCCGCCCGACCCGCCGATTCTGCGCCATGCGGACGATCCGTCCACGGTCACGCCGGTGCTGCCCGATACTTCGGTGCTGTGCGCCCGCTGCCACACGGCCAGCGCGGCCAAGCCCAAGGGATTCCCCCAGGTGGTGCCCGCTGATCACTCCGGCGGCATGCCCTGCGAAAGCTGTCATCAACCTCATAGCCCAGCGATCGGCTCCGACACGAGCGCGGGAGGTGCAAAGTGAATATTTCCCGCCGTCAAATGCTGGTTCTGTTGCCCGCGGCCGCCATCGCCTATAAGTACGCCTTGGCCGGCACGCCGGAAGCGTCTCCCAACTACAAAATGTCCGACCACTGGTGGGGAATGCTGATTGACATTCCCAAGTGCATCGGCTGCGGAAACTGCGTGCGCGCCTGCGCCACCGAGAACGACGTGCCCGACGGCCACTTCCGCACCTGGGTCGAGCGCTACCACGTGACCGACGACAACCTGACCACCCCCGAAGTGATTTCGCCGAACGGCGGCAAAGACGTCTTCCCGGTGGCGCAGGAAGACGCTGGAAAGTACTTCTTCGTGCCCAAGATGTGCAACCACTGCGCCGACTCTCCATGCACGCAGGTTTGCCCGGTAGGCGCGACCTTCGTGAGCCCCGACGGAGTGGTGCTGGTGGATCAGAAGTATTGTCTTGGCTGCGCTTACTGCGTGCAGGCCTGCCCGTACGGATGCCGCTACATTCATCCCGAAAAGGAAGTCGCGGACAAGTGCACCCTCTGCTATCACCGCATCACCCAGGGCCTGACCACCGCATGTTGCGAGAGCTGCCCCACCGGGGCGCGCCAGCTTGTGGATCTGAAGGACCCGAAAGATCCGATTCACGCTTTCTTGAAGACGCACAACGTGCAGGTGTTGAAGCCGCAGATGGCCACCGGCTCGAAGACGTTCTACAACGAGCTGGACGGTTCGGTGCGGTAAGAGCAGCTTCCAGCTACTAGCTTCTAGCTGCTAGCTGGACCTACGCCGGGAACGCGATGTGACCGGAAGCAACAAGATGAGCTAGAGGCTAGAAGCTAAGAGCTAGGAGCTGCATTTATGAACGGTGTTGAAGGCTTCATGTATCCCAACGAGGTCGCGCTCCAGTGGAGCGTGTTGATTGTGTTATATCCATTCATCACGGGACTGGTGGCCGGCGCATTCATTCTGGCATCGCTGGAGAGGGTTTTCCGGGTCGAGGCGGTCAAGCCGACTTACCGGCTGGCTCTGCTGACGGCGCTTTCTTTCCTGCTGGTGGCTCCGCTGCCGTTGCAGCTGCACCTGGGCCATCCGGAGCGTTCGACCGAGATGTACTTTACTCCGCACAGCACCTCGGCGATGGCCATGTTCGGCTATGTGTACCTGTGGTACCTGATGGCCGTGCTGGTATTGGAGATCTGGCTCGACTTCCGCCGCGACATCGTGCTGATGTCGCAGACCAAGACGGGCATTCTGCGCTGGGTTTACAAGCTGATGACGCTGGGGTCCAGCAACATCAGCCCGCGCTCGCTGGCCATCGACGACAAGGTGGGATGGATCGTAACGCTGATCGGCATCCCCTCCGCGTTCATGCTGCACGGATATGTAGGCTTCATCTTCGGCTCCGTCAAGGCGAATCCCTGGTGGTCTTCGCCGATGATGCCGGTGGTATTCATCTTCTCGGCAATGGTCTCGGGCATTGCCGCGGTCATGCTGATCTACATGGCAACCTGCAAGCTGCGCGGCAAACAGATCGATATGCGCTGCGTAGACAGCATTGCGATGTACATGTTCTATACCTTCATCATCGACTTCAGCCTGGAATCACTCGACCTGATTCACCGCATCTATGAGGCCGACGAGTCGTTCCGCAGCCTGAACTTCATGGTGCACACCAAGCTCTATTTTTCGCACCTTGTTTTGCAGCTCTTGATGGGCACCATTGTGCCTCTGGTCCTGCTGTTCATCACCCAGGTGGTGAAGTTGCCCGTGATTGTGCGCAAGCGCATGTACACAACGTCGGGAACGCTTGCCCTGATCGGCATCTTCGCCATGCGCTGGAACGTGGTCATCGGCGGACAGCTCTTCTCCAAGAGCTTTCTCGGTTACACCACTTACAAAGTGGCTCTTGCTACTCGGGAAGGTTTGCTGCCAGCCATCGCGTTCCTCATTCTTCCTTTCTGCATTCTCTTTGTTCTTGTGAAGCTGCTGCCGCCGTGGACTGAAGCGCACACGCACGAAGGCGCTGCAGCGGACTGAGTCGGAGCGATCTGCGACGCACGTCTGCCAGACAGGTGGAGACATGATTGAATCTGCCGAAACTCTCGAACTGTTGACCTCTCGCGTGGATGGGTTGGAACGGCGCATCCACGCACTGGAAGCACTCGCTAACAGCGCGGCCTCCCCGCAACAATCCGCACGGGAGCTTGAAGCAAAGCTCGAATCAAGGCTTGATTGCATCATTGAAAAAAAGCTTGATTCAAGGATGGAACCGGCAGCGGTTACGCCCCCGCCGGCAATGGAGCCACAGGCTGCCGAAGAACAGGCGGGCGCCGTCTTTCCGGTTCTCGGCAAGGCAGTCTTCGGCATAGCGGGCGCATATCTGCTGCGCGCATTGGCCGAATCGGCGGCGCTGTCGCGCGAGGCGCTGGCGGGCGTCGCAATCGCTTATGCGCTGGCCTGGCTGGTGGGAGCGGCGCGCGCCTCGGCTACCAGGAAAATGGCCGGCACCATCTATGCCGCAACCTCCGCTATGATCCTGGCTCCCATGCTGTGGGAGCTGACCCTGCACTTCGATGTTCTGCCCGCGACACTCACCGCCGTTGTGTTGGCAGGCTATGTGGCCGTGGCCACGGCGCTTTGCTGGAAGCACGAACAGTCGCCGCTGCTGTGGGTTTCTTATAGCACTGCTTCCCTCACCGCTCTCTCCCTTTCGATTGCATCGCGACAAACAGTTCCCTTTTCCGCGCTACTACTGGCGATGGTGATCCTGTGCGAGTACATCGGCAGGCGCAACCTCGGACGCGGCGTACGCATGATCGTGGCAGGCGCAGCCGATGTGGCTTTGACAGCGTTGATCTTCATCTATAGCGGCCCGGCCGGTTCGCGCGCGGATTATCCGGCGCTGGGCACGATCGCCCTCGTCGCTCCCGCGTGTGTTCTCTTGCTCACCAGTTGCATGAGCATCGGCATACAGACCGTCCTGCTCAAAGAGTCGATCCGTCCCTTCGACGCTTTCCAGGCCATGATCGCATTTTTTCTGGCGGCCTTCAGCCTGGTTTTCTTCCTGCCTGACTCGGGGACGCTGGTCCTCGGAATCGCCTGCCTGATTCTTGCGGTGCTTTGCTACGCGGCTTCCCTAGGACTCTTCCGCAATTCCCCGCTCCAACGCAACTTCCATGTTTACGCGGCATGGAGCGCGGGACTTCTGCTGCTGGGTTCGTTCTGCACCCTGCCGCCGGTTTGGAGTTCTTCGCTGCTGGCCATTGCGGCGTTGGCAGCGGTTTTCCTTGGCGACCGCATCGGCTCGATGGCGCTCGAGTTCCACGGAGTGGTCTTCATTGCCGTGGCCTCGCTGAACGAAATGCTCAACTATGCCCTGCAGGCGCTGGCCGGAGAAATGCCGTTCCGGCCGACGATGAGCGTGCTGGCGGTGTCGGCCTGCGCCATGCTCTGCTATTTCGCGGGCAAGGAACGTGTGGGTGAGGCGTGGCAGCAGCAGGTTCTGCACCTGGTTCCGGCGCTGCTCGCCGTATTCGCCGCGGCGGCGCTGCTGGCGCAGGGAATCGTGCGCCTGCTGGCCCTTGCCATGACGCCGGATGTCTACCTCGTGGCCCTGATCCGCTCGCTGACGGTCTGCGCCATCGCACTGGGGCTGGCCTGGGGCGGGTCGCGCTGGGAGCGGCTGGAAATGACCCGCATCGCCTATGCGGCGCTCGCCTTCATGGGCGCCAAGCTGCTCTTTGAAGACCTTCGGCTCGGCCACATGCAGTTCATTGCGGCTTCCCTGATCCTCTTTGCAATGACTCTAATCGGCGTGCCGCGTTTGGCGCGGACCAGACGCCGAAATCCGTAACCGCTTCACCGTCGTCGCGTTGCGAGCTTGCGGGTAATCGAGGTCAGCTTGCCGGTGACGTTGAACCTGCGCCGCTCCACTGGCGTGGAAAGCACCAGGCTCGTGACCGGGTTGCCGTAGGGCAGCAATGCCTCGATCAGTGCTTCCAGGTCGGCCATCGAGGTGGTCATCACCTTGAGCAGAAGATCGTCGCCGCCGGTCAGATGGTGGCATTCGCGCACCTCTTCGAGAGACTGGACGTAGTCCAGCAGGCGATGGTAGTTCTGCCCGCCGCAGCTCATGCGGATAAAGGCCACCACATCCAGGCCCAGCGCCTCGCGGTCGATATCGACCGTGAATCCGTGCACGATGCCGACCTCTTCCATCTGGCGAAGGCGCTCGGCAGTTGCAGTGGGCGACAGCCCGACCCGCCGCCCCAGTTCGGCGATGCTGAGACGCGCGTTGGTTTGCAGCTCGTCGAGCAGTTTTCGCCCGAAGCTATCCATCAGCGCGGTGGAATCCATTGTCATAGGAAGAAATCATAGTTGATTCAAACCGAAGATCCAAACCTGACCGTGCGCTCCTTCTGTACTCCAGACCGACAGCGGCCTAGCATCGGCTCATGGATTCCTTGCGGAAAGATTGCCTGTTTCTGGATGGCCAGACATTGTCCCTGGCTGAAGTTGAAGATGTTGCCTGTTTTGCCCGGCCGGTGGCCGTGGCGCCTGCGGCGCTGGCCCGGGTGGCCGCCAGCCGCAGCCTGATTGAGAAGATTCTGTCGGAAGGCCAAACTGTTTACGGAGTCAACACCGGCTTCGGAGCGCTCTCGGATGTGAGCGTCCCGGCCAACAAGCTGGCGCAACTGCAAACCAACCTGGTGCGCAGCCACGCCGGCGGAGTGGGACAGCCGATGACCGATGCCGAGTCGCGCGCCATGCTTTTGCTGCGCGCCAACGTGCTGGCCAAAGGCTTCAGCGGATGCCGCCCGGAGCTCGTGGAGCTGCTGGTGAGCATGCTGAATGCGGGCGTGCACCCGGTTATCCCCGAAAAGGGTTCGGTGGGCGCAAGCGGCGATCTGGCTCCGCTGGCACACTTGGCCTTGGTGGCTATCGGAGAGGGAGAAGCCTTCTACAAAGGGGTGCGAATGCCCGGTGCGGAGGCTTTGCGCTTCGCCGGCTTGCGGCCCACCGTGCTGGCAGCCAAGGAAGGACTGGCGCTGCTGAATGGCACCCAGGCCATGACCGCCGTGGGCGGACTAGCCGTGGCGCGGGCGCTGCGGGTGGCGCAACTGGCCGACCTGGCCGGAGCCATGTCGCTGGAGGCCCTGATGGGAACGCCGGCAGCCTTCGACGAGCGCATCCACCTGGCGCGTCCTCACGCCGGGCAGATCGAAGTAGCCGAGCACCTGACCCGCCTGCTGGCCGACTCCGAAATTCGCGAGGCGCACCGCGAGCACGATACCCGCGTGCAAGACGCCTATTGCCTGCGCTGCATGCCGCAGGTGCACGGAGCGGTGCGCGGCGCGCTCGCCCATGTGCAGAGCGTTCTGGAGGTCGAGACCGGCTCGGCCACCGACAACCCTCTTGTTTTCCCTGAGAATTCCCTGGGAACGCAAAGCGGCGAAGCCGTCATCTCGGGCGGCAACTTCCACGGAGCGCCGCTGGCTTTTGCCTTCGATTACGCGGCCATCGTGACCACCGATCTGACCAGCATTGCCGAACGCCGCATCGACCGGCTGCTGAATCCGGACATCAACGAAGGCTTGCCCGCCTTCCTGTCGCCCGATCCGGGGCTTTCCTCGGGCTTCATGATGGCGCAGATCGTCACGGCGGCGCTGATCAACGAGTGCCAGGTGCTGTCCCATCCCTCGTCCACGGGAACCATCCCCACCGACGGCGGCAAGGAAGATCACGTCTCGATGGGCATGACCGGCGCGCTGAAGCTGCGCCAGATCGTGGAGCACGCCGAGCGGATCGTGGGCATCGAGCTGATGTGCGCGGCGCAGGGGCTGGAGTTCCGCCGTCCGCTGAAAGCCAGCCGCGAAGTGGAGCGGGCTCATGCCGCAGTGCGGGCGGTCGTGCCCAAACTGGAGGAAGACCGGGTGGTCGCGGGCGACATGGAAGCGATGGCGAACGCGGTCCGCAATGGAGCTTTCGACAGCTGGCGGGCTTAAGGCTTTGAAACGTTATCGCCATCCCACCCTAGAGCGGAACCAGAGTCCTTGTGGCCCGTCGAATTTCGTGCAAGGTCGCCGCTCCCTGATGGTCGCGTCGACTTTGGTGCAGTGCTATCGGGATACACCAACTCTGGTTTCGCTATAGCCGCAAAAAACAAGAGCGCGGCGAGGGTGGGGCACCCGCAGGGCACGGGCCTGACTCCTACCGCACGCTGAGATCTCCGTCGAAATCCATCACCAGGTCATCGCCCTCGATCACCATGGAGTGAATCTTCAGGCGGTCGAGTGCAACCTTGTAGCCGGAGGTCGCGGTGGAGTCCTGCAGGGCCTTGCGCAGCAGTTCGGCCGCGTTCACCTGCATGCTGCCGGGGAGCTGTTTGCTTAAGAATGGCGTAAGAAAGTAGTTCAGTTCCTTTTGATCCAGCACCTTTTCCAGGCGCGCATCGCGGAAGCCTATGATCTCGTTTTCACCCACCGGAGCAAGCGAAACCTGGGGCATGGTGTTGAGAGAGATTCCCAGGCAGCTGCTGCCGAAGGACTTGCCCAACTTGGCGTGGGCCTTGATGACCACCACCACCCGATCCTGCACAAAACTGAGCTGGGCGTCGTCGGCATACACATAGCAGGGGGTTTGCGCGCTGCCTTTCAGGTAATATCGGCCGTTGGGACCGCTGAAAAGTTGCTGTTTGAGGGTTCTTTGCAGGACGTCACGGCTGACTTTCAATTGGACGGCGTGGACAGACGCCGGTGCGACGGCCGCCAGCAGAAGACAGGCGGCCAGAAATCGTCCAGATATTTTGCTCATAGGTCTATCGTGCCACTCCAAGCTGACCGGGGCAACCGGAAGCGGAGCCTGCAATGGGATGCGCAGGGCCTGAAGTCCCTCTAATTCCCTTATAGTCAAGGGCACACAGGAGAGTGTCGCATTTTTGGTGCTTTCCAATCCCAGGTGTCCCAATTAAATCCATTGATATATATCGCAATCGGCAGGCCGTTCCCGTCACAATCCTCTTGATTTTTGAATAAAAAATACTTAAAATAAGATTCTACGGTTGCCTCTGGATCGACAGGACCCCCACCAGCGTCCGAGGTGTTACAAGCAATTCACCCTTCTAAGGACACCAATTCGATGGCAAAGCGTCGTGGAAATCCGAACTGGGGCAAACCAGAGCCCATCGGCCCTGTTGTGCCCACTGTAACCTCCTTCGAACAGATCGTCAAAGAGTTCAAGCTGACCCCGGATCAGTACATCCGGTCAACACGTCTTCGCGAGTGGGCGCGGCGGAACAAGAATTCGAAGTACATCCCCGAGGCGCTTCTTGAGGCATGGGGATTTGAGATTGAATCGACGTTGTAAAGCTGATTCCCTTCAAATTCAAAGATAAGAGCGCTGCCTTCGGGCGGCGCTTTTGCTTTCTGGATGCGCATTCCCCCTACGATCTGTCCATGGCCGCTCAGATTTCACCTGCCGGGGCCAGCACCAGATGATCCTGCCCGTCGAGCATCCGCAGGAACTCTTCCGCCGGCACCGGACGCCCGAAAAACCATCCCTGCCCCAGCAACTGTCGTTCCTGACCGGCGAAGTAGTTTGCCTGCTCTTCCGTCTCGATACCTTCCACAACCACCAGCAAGTCCAGCGTGGCGGCCATGGAAAGAATCTGTGGCAGGATCCCTGCCGTCACCGCCTCGGTGCCGATGGTGTGCGTAAAGATCCTGTCGATCTTGATGGCGCCGGCATCCAGATCGTGCAGGTAGGCGAGGCTCGAATACCCGGTTCCAAAGTCGTCGATCAGGACGCTGTGGCCTCTTTGCCGCAATTCGTGAATCGCCTCCCGGGCGATCTGTTTGCGCGCAGTGGAACTCTCTGTCACCTCGATGCCAAAGCGCCGCGTAGCGACTCCGGCTTCGGAGAGTGCGCGCTTGAGCATAGGCAGGAACTTGATATCGCCCAGATCGGAAGCCGTGACGTTGATATTGAGCTGAAAATCCGTCTGCGCGCGCAGGATGCCCCCGAAATCCCGAAGCGCGTGGCGCACCACCAGGGCGGTCAGCTCGTCTACAAAGCCCAGATCCTCGGCGGCCCTGACGAATATCTCCGGGCTAATCACGAAGCCGTCCTCATCGGTCCAGCGCACCAGAGCTTCGGCGCCCACGATGCGGCGGCTTGCCAGTTCGACGACCGGCTGGTAGACCAGGCGCAGTCTATCGTTACGGATGGCGCGCCGCAACTGGGCGCTCATGCCCCGGTTGCGCTGGTACAACACGATATAGACCATTACCAGGAAAGCGCCGCTCAGTCCGCCCAGCGCGGAATCGAGCGCCAGCAGGGGGCGCTCCGCGGCCAGAGCAGACGAAACCGACGCATAGGAGGTCATGCAGATGTAATTCTGCGGTGTGCAATGAGTGGCGAAGAGACTGTCCCCAATCCGTCCCTGGCTTTCCCGATCCACGATCGCGCCAGGAACCTTAGGCGTGAACCCGACCGGATAGCCATTCGGCTGGCGGGGTATGTTGGTGGTCGTGATGTCGCGGCCCTGGCGCATACGATCGAAAGCGACGCTGAAGTGCGGATCTTCAACTACGTAAAAGGAACCCAGTTGGCGGACGAAAACTTTCGCATCGACAATCGTGTAGGGCGGCAGGTTGACATAGATCCTGATCCCATCCTGAAACGAATGCGCTGGCTTGAACTCCTGTTTGGGAAGGCCCTCCCGACCGAAGACGGCGGAGCACTGCAACCTACCATCGGCCATCCGGCCGGCATCGCGCATTCTCTCCGCGCGGAACATCAATTGCCGAAAAAAGGCGATCTCGGCATCCGAGCAGGGCGGATAATTTGAGGTATTCAGGGTATGCAGCAGCGAATGCGACTCATCGACCAGCGAGTTGAGGAATGCCTCTGAACGGACCGCGTCTTCCATGACCCTTTCGCGAGCTTCCTGGCGCACATGGGCGCTGCCCAGCAGATAGCCGCCGGTGGCGCCAGCGGTCACCACCAGCAACATCACCGCGGCCACAGCCCAAATCTGCTTTCGGGAAATTAGCATCATGGCAAGAGACGGGAGCCCTTTCAACCCTCTGCCGTGAAAACCCGGTCATGAGAGTCAAACTAAATCTTTATCGGGCACAGAGCAAATAATCTTTTGTGACTTTCGGCACCAGAACCGCCATTCCTTGATTTTCCGGCGTCTTGGCGTTTTCCCGCCGTTTTTCCCTGCGATGAAGGGGAATTCACAACGTCCTGCTTCTGTTGCCGTCGGCTTCCGATCAATCCGGCGCGGCATTCTACCGCCGATTTGCGGGATGGAAAGCCCTGGGGAGTAGCCGATTGCTCCTGAATAGGCGAGAATGAAAGGGTTGCCATGCCCCATACCTTACGCACTTTCGAGCCCCCCTTTACCGATGTGCCCGGCGCCATTGCCGAAATTCGCGCTGGCCGCATGGTGGTTGTTGTCGATGACGAAGACCGCGAGAACGAGGGCGACCTGACCCTGGCGGCGGAGTTTGTGACCCCCGAGGCCATTAACTTCATGGCCAAATTCGGCCGCGGGCTCATCTGCCTGACCATCACCGAGGAGTTGGCAGACCATCTGCGCCTCTTCCCGATGACGCAACAGAATTCCTCCCGCTTCGGAACCGCCTTCACGGAGACCATCGAAGCGCGGGAGGGCGTGACGACCGGAATCTCGGCGGCCGACCGCTCCCACACCATTCGCACCGCCATCCGCCCTGGAGCGAACGCTTCCGACCTGGCGCGGCCGGGCCATGTGTTTCCATTGCGCGCCCGCAAGGGCGGCGTGCTGGTGCGGGCTGGGCAGACGGAAGGGTCGGTCGACCTGGCCCGGCTGGCCGGATTGCATCCCTCCGGCGTCATCTGCGAGATCATGCGCGACGACGGCGAGATGGCGCGCATTCCCGACCTGATTCCCTTCTGCAAGGAGCACGGCCTGCGCATTCTGACCGTGGCGGAGCTGATCCGTTACCGTCTGCGCAACGAGCGCTACATTGTCCGCGCCGGCGAGACCCGCGTCCAGACCCGTTACGGCGAGTTCCGCATGATCGCTTACGAAAGCGAAGTCAACGGCGGCGAGAGCCACATCGCGCTGGTGCGCGGAGACCTGTGCGCCGATTGCCCGGCATTCAACGCCGGATCGGCGGGCGGCGTTTGCACCGGAGTCCGGAGCGCCATGGCTTCAGGCGCATTGGGCGAACTCGAACACGTCGAGGCACGCCCACCCTGCGAGCGCGCCGTGCTGGTCCGCGTGCACACGCGCTGCACGGCCGGCGATATTTTCGGCGCCGACTGCAACTGCCGCGAGACGCTCGACCAGTCGATGAAGATGATTGCCCAGGAGGGCTGTGGCGCGGTGCTTTACCTGCACAATACATCGCGCGGCTTTGAGATCGACCACGGGGCGACGTTCGCCAGCGGTTTCGATCCGAGCAGTTGCGCGGCGTTGCCCCCCGGGCAGGCGGGTGCCTGTTCGCGCCTGATGCTGCACCAGGAACTGCGCTCGCGCGAAGGCTCGCAGGCCCGTACGGGGAGAATTCTGCGCGCCATCGGACTGGGCGGCCAGATTCTTTCCGACCTCGGCATTCAGCGCATTCGCCTGTTATCGAATACGCCCATGCACATCCCGGCCCTGGAAGGCTTTGGACTGGAGATTGTGGAGCAGGTGCCTATTCCTATTGCGCAGACTCAGCCAGCGCAGGAGCCGGCGGCGGAATCAGTGGCAAAGTAAAGTTGAATTTTGCTCCGGCGCCGAGTTCGCTTTCCACCCACACCCGGCCACCGTGCGCCTGCACAATGTGCTTGACGATGGCCAGCCCCAGGCCCGTTCCGCCCGACTCGCGCGAGCGAGCCTTGTCCACGCGATAGAAGCGCTCGAAGATGCGGCCCAGGTGCTCGGATGCAATGCCGGGGCCGAAATCCTGCACGTAGAACGCAACCTCCGACTCCAGCAGCTCCGCCCCGACGCAGATGCGTTTGGAGCCCGTCGCGTACTTGAGCGCGTTTTCGATCAGGTTGCCGAAGACCTGGTTCATGGCGTCCGCATCGGCGCGGACCAGCAAGTCGGGCGCGGCGGCCATTTCCAGTTCCACTTCCGAATCCACCACCATGCCACCAAGTGAATCGACCGCATCCTCAATCAGCAAACTCGCCCGAATCGGTTGGCTGGTCAGCATGTAATCCGGGCTCTCGACCGTGGCCAGCGCCAACAGATCTTCTGTCAGGCGATTCATGCGCGTGGCGTTCTTCAGGATGATGGCAAGAAACTCATGCGAAGTTTCAGCGTTCGGCCGGGGCTCGTCGATGAGGGTTTCCACGTAGCCCTGTATCGAGGTCAGCGGGGTGCGCAGTTCGTGGCTGACGTTGGCGATGAAGTCGCGGCGAGATTTTTCGGCAGCCTCGATGCGGGTCACGTCGTGCAGAACCGCGAGCGCGCCACCGCTGGGCAGCGGCACGGCGCTGACATCGAAGACCCGCCCCGGAGTGAGCGAACTGGCCCGGCCGACGCGCAGTTCCCGCTGTTCCAGCGCCCCGCGGACGCAGGCCAGCAGTTCGGGATCGCGCACCGCGTGAATCAGCGGACGCCCGGCGCGGATGTGCATGCCGGCAATCCGCTGCATTACGGCGTTGGACCAGCGCACCAGGCCCGCTGGAGTAATCGCGACAACCGCCTCCTGCATCGAGTCCAGCATGGCGGCCAGTTCCTGACGGCGGCTTTCGATTTCGGCAAAGCTCTGGTCGAGCCGTTCGGCAGTCTGGTTGAGCGCCGCCTCCATGGCGGCCAGCTCGTCGCTGCCGGATTCCTTGAGGCGCGCACTCAGATCTCCCTGAGCAATGCGCCGGGCAAAGATGACCACTCGGCGCAGGCGGCCGGTAATCCCGCTGGCGGCCCACGCTGCCACCGGAATGGCCACGCAGAGGGCGATCAGTCCCGACCAGAACGCTTCGCGCGCCAGCAGGGGCAGCGGCGCGTCCGGAAGGTGTTCTACCAGCCGGCTGAAAACCAGCTCCATCACCACCGTGTGGAAGACGAGAAGCAGGATGAACAGGCCAAGAAGCTTGGTGAAGACTTTGCGCGCGAGTGCTTTACGGGCCAAGGGTTACTCGCCTTTGGGCAATTCGAAGCGGTAGCCCGCACCGCGAACCGTTTTCAGGTAGCGCGGGTTTTCGGGATCCACTTCAATCTTTTCGCGGATGCGGCGCACGTAGACGTCCACCGAGCGCGGGGTGACGAAACGCGCATCGCCCCACACAGCGTCCAGCAGATGGTCGCGGCTGAAGACCCGGCCCGGATGCCGCGCCAGGTAGTCCAGCAGGCGGAACTCGGTGGCCGTGGTGGTGGTCAGCTCGCCCCTCACCCGCAGCTGCATGGCATTGGCGTCGATGATGACTTCTTCGAAACTGATCACCGAGGGCGTGGTGGGCCGTTCGAAACGGCGCAGCACGGCCTTGACGCGCGCAATCAGCTCGCGCGTGGCGAACGGCTTGGTGATGTAGTCGTCGGCGCCCAGTTCCAGCCCCAGCACGCGGTCGTTCTCGCCGGCCCGGGCGGTCAAAAAGATGATCGGAATGGTCGACAGCGCGGCATTCGCGCGCAGCCTGCGGCAGACATCCAGCCCGTCGCCGCCGGGAACCATGATGTCGAGCAGGAACAGCAGCGGCGGCTGCCGCTCGGCATCGGGAATCAGGTTGGTGGGGGTAGTGAACAGGCGTGCCGCAAACCCTGCTGCTTCCAGGTGATGCTGCACAAGCCGCGCGATATCGGTGTCGTCTTCCAGTACAAATACGGTTTGGCTCAACCCGTCTGCCCTCGCCCGGCGGCCATTGCAGAGCTGAAACTGGGGCCGCACGGAATCGTTAACAGATTAATGCAGTGAGGCAAAGATAATGCAAACGTTGTGTGAATTTGGCACCGCCTGTTGCTGATCCGGGAAGAAGACACTGGTAATCGGTATAGGCCCCGTTCGTGCTTTCCCGTGTGCCCAAAAGGGATCTGGGGTGCCTTATGGGGTCGTGCGCAGCATCTGGATCGCCTGCCGGTAACCGATTCCGGGTGGAACCGCCTGATATTGGCTCATTTCTTCCACGGTATCGAAGCTCTTCAGCTTGAAAAGGATGCGCAGGCTCATATTGATCTGAAAGCGCGCGATGCGCCACTGGTGTCCGCCCATGTCGGCCTGTTCCATCACGATCCATCCGCCCTTGTTGAGCTTGCCCAGGATCCCCCATGCGTAGTCGGTGTCCTGTTGCAGATGGCCTTCCAGGCGGGTGACGCGTTCCTGGCCCACGTCGATCCACAGCTCTCCGCTCATCGCGGTCAGAGCCTGGGTCTCCATGTCAGGCGGATCGAAGCGGGGATCGGGGCGGAAAGTGAACTTGTGCACCGGCCCGCCCGGACCCTGCCCCATGCCCGCATCCTGGTAGACAAATGCCTTGGGCAGCATGCGCAGGAGTTTGAGCACCACGCCCAGATCTTCGTCCTCGCTCTGCTTGCGGTGAAGCTGACGGCCCGGATCGCTGAGCAAAAGATCGAGGCGCGCCTGCTCTTTCTGCTCGTCCGGCGCGCTCAGCGGCTTGTCAAACTGAGAAACCAGGCGGGCAACTGCCCCGTCCCTGGTTTCGACGATCTGTTTCACCGTGGTAAGGCGGGGGCTGGACTTGCGCAGGCGAAAGCGCATGGGATGGCTGGTGTCGCGCGCGGCCCGCAACTCGGTCGCCAGCGCGCGTTGCACCAGCGCCTGCGCCTCGGTCGCCGACAACTGGGCGGGTGAGGACATCTGCCCGTTCGGAGCAGCGGCCCGGGCGGCAACGGAGAACCGCAAGGCAGTAAAGCAGAAAAGAGAAAGCAGAAAAACCGAACGTCCAGGCACGGTTTCTAGTTTAACCGGTTCATTGAACATGAGGGGTCCGCGGATTGTGGTGAGCGCTCATGCAGGAATAGACGCTTTTACCCATCTAAGGGACGCGTGGATTGAAGCAAGGCGGCTGGGTTGCGTATAGTGCGGGCAGGGCCTTCAAGAGGCTCCGGAAGGAACGAAACCATGGCCGTAGAGAATACCCCTGCGCGTATCGGGAAAACCGTCGTGATTCGCGGTGAAGTGAAGGGTAGTGAAGATCTGACTGTGGATGGGCGCGTGGAGGGAACGGTGAGCCTTTCCGAGAGCCGTTTGACAATTGGTCCCAACGCGAACGTGGCCGCAGATCTCTCTGCCAAGGATATTCTGGTGTTGGGACAGGTAGTTGGGAATATCGTCGCTACAGGGCGCGTCGAGCTGCGCTCCGGGTGCCTGGTCGAGGGCGATATCCGCGCGCTGCGCCTGGCGGTGGAGGACAACGCAGTTTTCCGCGGCAAGGTGGATCTGACTCAGGCAGGCTCCAAGGGGCCGGACGCCGTCAGCGGTCCATCCGTGGGTGGGAATTCTTGATCGCAAGTGGAATTCAGTAAGGCAAGAAGCTCTGCTCCGGATTGGCAGAGTTTAACTGGCTCAAAAGTAAGGGGAATTCAGGTTGTTCGCCAGCTGGTTTGAAAAGAAACAGGGAAAGAGCCCTTCCGCCGCCACTACCGGCTCCCTCGGGCCAACCGGGCCGCGTGTGGCGCGTCATAGCGGCGGCTGGGCCGCAGTCCGCAAGCGGCTGATGACGGAGCAGGCCCTGCGCGTGATCGACGTCGGGTTTACCTCGCCTGCCAACATCCATTTCCTGACCGAGTTGGGCCACAGCATCTTTCTGGCCGATCTGGTCCACGATGCCTGTGCCACCGATTGGCGGACCGGCGTGGACGAAGACGGAATCCCGGTTTGGAATGTGCAGGGTTTCCTGGAGCAGACGCTTGATTTTTCAGGCCGCACCTTCGACATCGTTCTGCTTTGGACGGCGCTGGATTACCTGCCCGAGCCCTTTGTTGCGCCGGTGGTCGCGCGCCTTCATTCGGCCATGAACCCGGGCGGACAGGTCCTGGCCTTCTTCCATACCCGCACCACCGGCGAAGAGGCCGTCCATTGCCGCTTCCACGTCACGCCAGGCGACGAAGTCGAGATCCAGCTTGCCCAGCATTTTCCCATCCAGCGCGCATTCACCAACCGCAGCATCGAGCGCCTGTTTGCCAACTGGAGTGGACACAAACAATACCTGGCCAAAGACAGCGTCTCCGAAGTGATCATCACCCGCTAACCACCTGCGGTGGGGCAGACTGCTTCGCATGGCCCGCGCCCAGGAAAAAGGCGCGGAATGAAGATTCCCGCCAACCACACAGGCTGCGGAAAAACTCGATTCAGGATGGCTTTGTAACAGTCTGCCACCCGCGTTGCCGACCCGCGGAGGATGAAATTGTAGCGCCGGCCTCCCGGCCGGCTGTAGCGTGGACCTCCCGGTCCACGCTGTTTTTTATTAGGGCATGGCTTTAGAAAAAACAGCCCCCCGTAAACGCTACACCCGTTGCCGCATCCGGTACGCTCTATATCAAGGAGGCATAATGACTGCATTGAAGGGAACACGCATCACCTGGCTGGGCCACGCGACAGTGCTGATCCAGACCGCCGGGGGCGCCACGATCCTGATCGATCCGTTTATTGCCCAGAATCCCAAATATCCCAAAGGTTTTGTCCTTCCGGCGAAGATCGACTACATTCTTTTGACCCACGGGCACGGAGATCACATCTCTGACGCGGTGCCGGTAGCCGCTGCGCATCACTCCACCGTGGTGGCGATTTATGAACTGGCCACCTGGGTGGCGGGTAAAGGCGCGGCCAAGACCATCGGCATGAATCTCGGCGGAACGGTGCAACTGGGCGAGGTGGCCGTCACCATGGTGGAAGCCAAGCACTCCTCCGCGGCACAGGATGAAAAGGGCGACCACTACGTGGGAGTCGCGGCCGGGTTCGTGCTCGAGGTCAAGGACGGCCCTGTCATCTATGACGCCGGGGACACTTCCCTGTTCGGCGACATGAAGCTGATCGGCGAGTTGTACCACCCGGATGTCGCGATTCTTCCCATCGGAGGCCACTACACGATGGGCCCGCGGGAAGCGGCTGTGGCCGTCGGCTATGTGGGAGCGAAGACGATTCTGCCCATGCACTTCGGCACCGTTCCGCAGCTCACCGGCACGCCCGAGGCGCTGGCGGCGCTGGTCGGCCCCGAGGTGAAAATTGTCCACTGGACGCCGGGCCAAACCGTTTAATGTGGTTCCACCTGGGAAGTAGCGCCGGCCTCCTGGCCGGCTGTTGTGTGGACCTCCCGGTCCACACCCACCTCACGCTTACAGCAGAGCTGCCTGGCCCTGCCCTCCGCAGCATGACCTTTTCGCCAACGATCCTGGCAGAGAATCGCAAATTGTTATCCTCTCCACCAACCGAGTGAGCCACATCACACCCAAACAACCTATGATGAGACGAGAATTGATCGACAGGGGAACCGTTGACGCGGTTCTCCCATTTGTGTGCCTTGCTAGACCCTGTTGAACATTGCACTTTTTGCGATGCGAAACATTGACAGGCAGCATTCCGGCACGGAGGTTCGGGAACCCTTTCGGGGTTTTCCGCCCTCCGCGAAACCAGAGTGACTGTAACCCGAAACCGCAACGCACAAGTCGACGCGACCCCTCCGGGTCCCCTCAGACAGCTCTTCGTCCAAGGGGTGGAGGCAGCGGCGAACCTGCACAGAGCCTGCCGGGGCACACCCACTCTGGTTCCGCTCTCAATGCACGACACCTCGTGGAGTCTGAATGGCAGCCTTCGGTAGTTTGGCTCTTTTGATTGCATTGGCGTTAGCCGCCTACAACTTGCTTGCCGGGGCACTGGCGCTGCGGTGGATCGCCACCGGACAGCCCACGCCCATCTCGCCCGAACGGCTTGCCGACACCGCCCGCCGGGCCGGAATCGCCGGTTTTGCGGCGGTCACTTGTGCGGCTTTCGCGCTCGTTTGGTCGGTCTTCACCAACGACTTCTCCATCGCATACATCGCGGAGCACTCCAACCGCGCCCTGCCCGGCCCCTACAAGTTCGCGGCGCTGTGGAGCGGTCAGGAGGGCTCGCTGCTGTTGTGGGCGTGGCTGTTGGCGGCCTACGGCTTCGTTCTGCGCCTCACCCACAAGCGGGACGTGAAGCTTTACGCCTACGCCGGCGTGATTCTTTCCGCCGTGCAGGTCTTCTTCCTGGCCGTGATCAACTTCGCCGCACCGCCGTTTTCGCTGCTCAAAGGCGTACTTCCCGATGACGGCAACGGCCTGAATCCGCTGCTTCAGTATCCGGAGATGGTGATCCATCCGCCCTTGCTTTACCTGGGTTATGTGGGCTTCACCGTTCCCTTCTGCTTTGCCCTGGGCGCGCTGATGATGCGCTATCCGGGTGAAAAGTGGATCAAGATCACGCGCGTGTGGACGCTGGTGACCTGGCTCTTCCTGACCTGCGGCATCTTCCTCGGCATGCACTGGGCGTACGCCGTGCTGGGCTGGGGCGGCTACTGGGGCTGGGACCCGGTCGAGAACGCCAGCCTGATGCCGTGGCTCACCGGAACCGCCTTTCTGCATTCGGTCATGATGCAGGAGAAAAAAGGCATGATGAAGAGCTGGAATGTGTGGCTGATCTTCTCCACCTTCCTGCTTTCGATTCTGGGCACGCTGCTGACGCGCGCCGGGCTGGTCAGTTCGGTGCACGCCTTCGCGCAGTCCTCCATCGGCACCTGGTTCACCGTCTTCTTGTTCTTTGTGCTGGCGGTCTGCATCTTCGTTTACATCCTGCAGCGGAGCCATCTGAAGGCCGACAACCAGGTGGAATCGCTGGTCAGCCGCGAGTCCAGCTTTCTGTTCAACAACCTGGTGCTGCTGGTCGCCTGTTTCATCGTCCTGTGGGGAACGCTCTTCCCGATCCTCTCGGAATACGTGGTGGGCAGCAAGGTGACCGTCGGCGCTCCCTTCTATAACCGCGTGGCGATTCCCATCGGGCTCTTCCTGCTGCTGTTGACCGGCGTGGGGCCGCTGCTGCCCTGGCGCTCCACTTCCATGCGCAGCATCCGCCGCAACTTTATCGCTCCCACGATCGCGTTATGGGTCACGGTAATCGCTTGTCTGGTGGCCGGTGTGCGTCCCTGGAAAGACGGCGCGGTGGACCAGGGGAACCTCTATGCGCTGGTGGCCTTTGCCTTGTCGGCCGGGGTTCTGACCGCCATTTTGTCCGAATACGGCCGTGGGGCGCGGGTGATCGCCAAGCAGACCGGCAAGAACATCTTTGCCGCGATGTACCTGCTGATTCGCCGCAACACGCGGCGCTATGGCGGCTATTTCATCCACATCGGCGTGGTCATCGTGGTGGTCGGCTTGGCCGGAGCGGCTTTCAACCAGAGCAACGAGAAGGAACTCGCGCTCCACGACACCATGACCATCGGCGGATATACGCTGGAGTGCGTGGGCTTCGATCAGGCCTCCAACGACAACTACACCTCCGACTTTGCGCTGCTGGATGTTTCCAAAGGCGGCGTCAAGCAGTTCCAGATGACGCCCGAGAAGCGCGTCTATCTATCGACGGGGCAACCGCAGACCATGGTGGCCATTCACTCGGTGCCGGGATGGGATCTCTACGTGGTGTTTGAGGGCAAGAATCCCGACACCAATCAGCCCATCATCAAGGCCATCCTGAACCCGCTGGTGAGCTGGATTTGGGCGGGCGTTCTGCTGATTGCGCTGGGCACGCTGGTGGCGCTGTTTCCCAGCCAGAAGCCGGCGGCACAGAAAGGGGGCCAGTGATGATTGCCTCGCTTCATATGCGAATCAAAGGCGCGCAGGGCTTGAACAACTGGATCAAGGGCGCGCAGGCGCTGGCGCTGGCCGTCGCGGTCTGTTTCTCGCTGGGAGCTTCCGACTCGAGCGCCCGCTTCAGTGATCTGGGCCACCGCCTGATGTGTACCTGCGGTTGCGCGCAGTTGCTGGGCGAGTGCAACCACGTGGGCTGCCAGGAAAGTGGCCGCGAACGCGAGGAACTGGCCGCCATGATTGCCAGCGGCGACAAGGACGATACGATTCTGTCCGCCTTCAGCGCCAAGTACGGCGCAACCGTGCTGGCCGCGCCGTCGGGCAAGGGCTTCGACGTGGTAGCGTGGATCGCCCCGGTGGCCGTCTTTGTAGCCGCGTTGCTGGGCACCATTCTGCTGGTCCGGCGCTGGTCCGGCGTTTCGCTCAGCGCGGAAAAGGCCGCCCTCAAGGACGGCACTGCCGTCGCCGATCCTGCCAACGAGTCGCTGGTGGAAAAGATTCGCCGGGAAACCGGCGCAGACGGAGGTTTTTAACCCATGACCGAGACCCAGGGTCTGATTGCGGGATTACTGCTGCTGATTGCGCTGTTTCTCTATACCTTCTGGCCGGAGAACGTCTTTGCCTCCCAGAAGGAGAAAACGCGCCTTGACTACCTGCTGGAGCGCAAGGAACAGCTCTACGAAAACCTGCGCGATTTAAACTTCGAGTACAAGGCGGGCAAGTATCCGGATGAGGATTTCCAGGCGCAGCGGGCGCATCTGGAAGCCGAAGCCGCAGTCCTGCTGGCCGAGATCGAGCATTTGCAGCAGGCATGATGATCCAATGAACTGTCATCCTGTCGGAGCGCAGCCGCTCTTGTACCACGACCGTATGTTTTCGTAATTACGACTCGAATTTTGGGTGCCCCAGGTCCCTCGCATCTGAGGACCTGGGAAGGCAAAAACCTACCTGGTCCTGGTATTGGATGCGAGATACGCTGCCAAAGCCAACCGAGACCAACCGAAATTGGATAGGATCTTTCTACGACCATGAAATCGACACAGATGTTTCTCCGCACCGTCGCCTTGGGCCTGTTTGCTGTGGGCGCCATCGCTCAGGCCTCCACCGTTACCGGCACCGTGACCAACAAGACCACCGGCAAGCCGTCGGCGGGCGACACCGTTGTGCTGGTGGACGTGCAGGCCGGCATGGGAGAAGTTGCCCACGCCACCACCGACGCCAACGGGCACTATTCGCTGGCCGAGCCGGGCAACGGGCCGTATCTGATCCGCGCGGCACACCAGGGAGCCACCTACTTCATCGGTGCGCCGCAGGGCAACGCACAGGGCGACATCACCGTGTACGACGGCGCGGCCAAGGTGGATGGCATCAGCCTGAACGCCGACGTGATCGAGTTCGAATCCGGCCCTGGCCAGCTCTTCGTGAACGAGCGCTATTTTGTGAAGAACACCAGCAACCCGCCGCGCACACAGAACGGCCCGCATGGATTTGAAGTGGTCATCCCCACCGATGCGGTGATGGACGGCGCTGCGGCCACACGCCCCGGCGGACTGCCCACCAACCTGCAGGCGGAACCGGCTGGCCAAAAAGGGCACTACTACATCAATATCCCCATTCAGCCCAGCCAGGCCGACAAGGACACGGTCTTCGATCTGCGCTATCACATCGCTTACACCAGCGGTAAATACACTTTCACCACCAGGGAGCTGATGGCTGCCGAAAACGTAGCCGTGCTGCTGCCCAAGAGCATGACCCTGACCCCGGCCAGCGGAACCACCTTTCAGTCGATTCCGGAAGACCCCGCGCTGCAGACCTTCGACATGAAGAATGTGCCGGCCGGCAAGACGGTCTCGTTCACCATCACCGGCAGCGGAAGCATGCCCCGCGAGGACCAGGGCACGCCCGCCGCGCAGCAGCCCGGCATGGGCGGCTCGGATGGCAACTCGGCCGACGCTGGAACGCCCGGCAACACCCCCGGTGGCGGCATCGGCGCTCCCATCAACACTCCCGACCCGCTCTCCAAGTACAAGTGGTGGATTCTGGGCGCACTGGCGCTGCTGATGGTAATTGCCGCTGCCTTCCTGTTGCGCAAGCCTGCTGGAGCCGTGTCTGGCGGCGTAGTGCCGGGAGCGAATGCAATCCCCACCGATCGCAAGGCTGCGCTGATGCACGTTATGAAGGAAGAGCTCTTCGCATTGGAAAGCGAAAAGCTTGCCGGCACTCTACCCATCGAGGAGTACAACGAAGCGAAGGCTGCGCTCGAAACCGTTCTGAAGCGCGCCCTGAAGAAATAGCAACCGGCACCGCCAATCCGAACAGGGAACAGAAAGGGCTGCATCTGTGATGCAGCCCTTTCTGTTCCCTGTTCCCTACTCCCTACTCCCTACTCCCTGTATTCTGACCTCATGAAGACTCTTCTTCGCACGCTTCTATTTCTCTCACTGATCGTGTGGCTGGGCGCCGAGGCATTCTTCCCCGTCGTCGCGGCAACCGTCTTTGGCGCACTGCGTCCGGATACGCATCTGGCGGGCACGATTGTCGGCCAGCTGCTGCGCATTCTGCATGGAATGGGGCTGGTTGCGGGCATGGTCGGGATGGCCGCGCTCGCCTTGTCGTCTGCGAAGGGGATCTATCGCGCCCGTGGCGTGCTTGCTCCCGCGGCCCTGCTGATCGCGATGATCGCGCTGACCGCTTACTCACAGTTCGGCATTCTTCCCGCCATGGAGCAGGATCGCGTGGCCGCGGGCGGAGCCGTCGATCTGGCCGATCCCGCCAATCCCGCGCGCCTCGACTTCAAGCGCCTGCACGAACGCAGCGAGCAACTGGAAGGCCTGATTCTGCTGCTGGGTCTGGCCACCGTAGTACTGATCGCAAAGGAAGAATCGGCACGAGGCTGAAACATTTATGAGCTTCCTACCGCATTGATCCGGCCCTCAAATGGTGTTGTGCCCTCCCACCCTTTCCGCCCAACCCGCGGAAAGGATGGGGCACCCATTTCTTTTGGGCTGGGTAAAGACGCCTTGTTCCCTACTCCCTATTCCCTACTCCCTGTTCCCTATTCCCTGCTCCCTATTCCCTGCTCCCTACTCCCTATTCCCTATTCCCTATTCCCTATTCCCTACTCCCTACTCCCTACTCCTCCTGTATCATCGAAAATGGCTTGACGGGCGCATTTCCCCTTGCAGCCGCAGCCACGGCGGGTGACGTATGAAGACTGGGATCATTGGTTTGCCCCAGGTGGGCAAGACGTCGCTGTTCAAGATTCTGACCAGGGCAAAGCTCGAAGAGCGGGGCCACTCCAATCCGCGCGAGAGCCACCTGGGGGTGGCGCGCGTGCCGGATGAGCGGCTGGACCGGCTGGCGGCCCTCTACCTGCCGCGCAAGACGACCTTCGCGACCGTGGAGTACGCAGACGTGGCCGCCATCGGCGGCGAGGCGCTTAAAGAAACTGCCTTCCTGACCGGGCTGCGCACCGTGGATGCGCTGATTCATGTGCTGCGCGGCTTTGACGACGATCAGATTCCGCATGTGGGCCCGATCAATCCCCTGCGCGATGTGAAGAACGTCGAATTCGAGCTGATGGTCAGCGATCTTACCCAAATTGAAAAACGGCTGGAACGCGTCGAAAAGGATTTACGCAAAATGCGCACTCAAGAGTTGGAGCGGGAACATGCTTTGCTGCTGCGCTCCAAGGAATCGCTCGAGAAAGAGATTCCGCTGCGCGAGTTGGAGATGACGCCGGAAGAGAAAAAGCTGATCAAGGGCTTCACCTTCCTCTCACAGAAGCCGATTCTCTATGCCGTCAACGTTGGCGAAAGCACCACGCTGGGCGACGATCTGGACGACGCGGTAACGCATTTCGGGCTGAATGAAGTGGCGGCCCGGCCCAACGCCGGAGTCACCGCCTTCTGCGGCAAGGTGGAAGCGGAGTTGTCGGAGATGGACGACGAGGAAGCCGTCGATTTCCTGGCCAGCTACGGGCTGCACGAAAGCGCTCTGGTGCGGCTTATCCGCAAGAGCTATGAACTGCTCGGTTTGATCAGTTTCTTCACGGCGGGCGAAGACGAGTGCCGCGCCTGGACGATTCCGGTGGGTTCGAAAGCGCCGCAGGCGGCCGGAGCGATCCACTCCGATCTTGAACACCATTTCATACGTGCCGAGACGATTCGCTGGGACAAGCTGCTGGAGGCCGGCAGCGAGGCCGCGGCGCGAGGCAAGGGCACATTGCGCCTCGAAGGCAAGGAATACGTGGTTCACGATGGCGACGTGCTGAACATCCGGCACAGCGGATAAGATTTTGATACTGAAAGTGCATTCCCTCGAGGGCTAAACAGGCTGCGGAAAAACTCGGCTTGACCTCTGTTTTGAAAGGGCACGGCTTTACAGGCTGCGGAAAATCTCGATTCAGGGTGGCTTTGTAACAGGGCATGGCTTTAGCCGTGCCGATAAAGCCAATCAAATGAGCCGGGCTTTAGCCCCTGCTAAAGCTCATTCCAGCTCTTAACTCGGATTCGGGCCTTT
>Ga0181517_10001509_pt1 | contig 25741 bp, 22 predicted proteins | sample PEATcosm2014_Bin_31_FD_119748 | JGI IMG/M metagenome (GOLD analysis project Ga0181517, IMG submission 119748) | Peatland microbial communities from MTU Mesocosm Facility, Houghton, MI, USA - PEATcosm2014_Bin01_30_metaG | ecosystem: Environmental > Terrestrial > Soil > Wetlands > Peat | place... | reverse complement strand
GACCCCGCCAAACGCGAGCGTCAGAACGCATACACCCTCAAATGCCTGGATCTGTGCGGCAAACTTGGCATCCCCAACATCGGCGGGCAGAGCGGCACCATCCCAAATATGGAGCTGCAGCGGCAGGTGGATGAGATCGTCAAGGTTTACACCGAAAAGTATTTCGCTTCCTGCGAGAAGAACAAAGTGCGCATCCTGTGGGAGCCCTACGCGGGAGGGCCCAACATCGCTACCGGGCCGGTGGGATGGGAGGCGCTCTTCAAGGCTTTCCAGGACAGCCCGCACGTGGGCCTGCAATTCGACCCGTCGCACCTGGTGTGGCAGTTCATGGACCCGGTGGCGGCCGCGCGCGAATTCGCCGACAAGATCTACGACGTCCATCTCAAGGACACGGAGATCCTCTGGCATGTGCTGAAACGTGGCGGCATCCAGCCGGTGAACCACGCCCGCTGGTGGCGTTTCCGCTTACCCGGATACGGCTCGATGGACTGGAAAGGCTTCTTCACCGTGCTCTCCGAAGTCGGCTACAGCGGAGCCATGAACATCGAGAACGAAGACGAGTTCTACTACCCGGCGTACCAGGGCGCCAACTTCACGGAACAGTACAAACGCGGCTTCCGCGTGGCGCACGAATTCCTCAAGACCCTGGTGCCGCCGGTAACCGCATAAGTTGTTCGGGTCGTTGCCCATCACGCCGATACGCTCACAACGGTCGCCAGACACCTCCCTCCAGGTCGGGATCCGCCCGGGTGCTATCGATCGCGCAAGGCCTGCTCGTAAATCTCTCTTTTCGAGAGGCCGCGGCGGCGGGCCACCTGTTTGATGGCGTCCATGCGCGCGGCGCCGGCGCGCACCAGTTCTTCCACCGCTTCGCCTACCGGCGTATCGTCGGGCGCGGGCGCCACCGCCTTGCCAACCAGCAAGGTGAACTCGCCTTTGATGGAGCCGCGCGCCGCGAGTTGGGCTTGCACTTCGGCGGCCGTGCCGCGCAGGAACTCCTCGTGCACCTTGGTCAGCTCGCGCGCGGCCACCACCGGCCGCGGCCCGAGCACCTGCGCGATGGCCTCCAGCGTCTCCAGCACACGATGCGGCGCCTCATAAAAAATCAGCGTGGCGGGTTCTTCCTTGAGGGCTTCCAAGGCCCTGGCACGCTGGCCGGATTTGGCCGGCAGAAAGCCCGCGAAATGGAAGGTGTCGGTGGGAAGGCCGGAACCGGCGAGCGCAGTCAGCGCCGCCGAAGGGCCGGGGATCGGTTCCACCGGGATGCCGGCCGCTATCGCCGCCCGCACCAGCCGGTAGCCGGGGTCGGAGACCAGCGGCATACCGGCGTCGGAGACCAGCGCTACCGTTGCCCCGGCGCTCATCCGTTCGGCCAACTCCGCGGCGCGCTTCGCCTCATTGTGTTCGTGGTAGCTGATAGTCGGCCTGGAAATGGCGTAGTGGTCGAGCAGCTTGCGCGTTTGCCGGGTGTCCTCGCAAGCGATCAGGTCCACTTCGCCGAGCACACGCACGGCTCGATAGGTGATGTCTTCCAGGTTGCCTATGGGTGTCGCTACCAGGTACAGCCTGCCGGGCATGACTTTGAGTATGCCGCAAAAAATGGAGCAGGTGCGGAAAGTCGAATCCTCGGTCGCCGCGATTCGTGCCACACTACTGGGTATGAAACAGATCTACGCTGCTCTGATTCTCGCTGCCGCGCTCGCTTTCTCCGGCCCCTCGCTCAAGGGCGCCAGCCCGCTCGCCGGGCGGTGGGACATCACGGTCGCAACCTCGCACGGCACGCTGATCGACTGGTTGGGCGTGACGGAAAACAATGGCGCTTTCGATATCTGGTATCAGCCGCCAGGCGGCAACGTGTACCAGGTCAAGAAGTACAAAGTGGATGGGGCGCACTTGAGCCTCGTCCTGCAGGAAGCCGGCAGCGGCCAGCCTGCACTGACGTGGGATGTGGACGCGAACGGCGACAAGCTTTCGGGCACCCAGAAGCGCGGCGACGCGACCGGCCAGGTGATCGGTGTGCGCGCGCCGGCCCTGATCCGGCCGGATCCGAAGTCCTGGAGCGCGCCCGAGCCGCTCTTCAATGGCAAGGACCTTACTGGTTGGGAACCGCTTGACCCGGCGCACAACCACTGGCTGGCCAAGAATGGCGAACTGGTCAATGAGGCGCATGGCGCCAATCTGAGGACCACCCGCACCTTCGACGACTTCAAACTGCACATCGAATTCAACTGTCCGGATGACGGCAACAGCGGGGTTTATCTGCGTGGACGCTACGAAGTGCAGATCGAATATGAGCCGTTGGCATTTAATCCGCCGGAGCGCCGGATCGGTTCCATCTACGGTTTCCTGACTCCCGCGGTGGATATGCCGCGCAAGCCGGGACAATGGGAGAGCTTCGACGTGACGCTGGTGGGCCGCATCGTGACCGTGGTGCGCGACGGCGTGACCATTCTCGACAAGCAGGAGATCCCCGGCACAACCGGCGGTGCACTCGATTCCAACGAAGGCCAACCCGGCCCGATCTATCTGCAAGGCGACCACACCGGCGGCCTGCTCTTCCGCAATATCACGGTGCAGGTACCGCAGCGTTAGATGGGGCAGGTTTCAACCTGCCGACCAGCCGCAACCGGGGCGACCGCCGGCGCGTCTTCTGGTATAGTTACGTCACAGGTATGCCTATGCAAACCCTTCGAATTGTTGTGTGTGTCAGCGCACTGGCGGCGCTGGCTGGATTTGCCAACGCGCAGGACCAGGGCCCGCTGAACGGCCCGGGGCAGACGGTGGCCAAGCCGAAGAAACCGGCGGACGCGAGCGGGCAACCCGCGGACAACGATCAGGCGCCCATCCCCTCGCAGTACAAGCGCAACCCGGATGTAGGCTCGACGCCGACTTTCAAAAGCGACGTGGACATTGTGACTCTGGACGTGGCGGTGATCGGGCCCAACGGGCAGTTTATTCCACAGATCCCGGGCGGCAACTTCCGCGTGCTGGAAGACAACGTTCCGCAGCAGATCCGCAAGGTGGATATGGCGCAGGCCCCGCTGACGGTGGCGCTGCTGGTGGAGTTCAGCCAGGTTTTTCAGCGGTTGTATAGCGGCGTATGGTTCCAGACCCAGCAACTGGTCTGGACGTTTGCCAACTCGCTCAAGCCGGAGGATTACTGCGCGGTAATCACTTACTCGATGAAGCCGGAAATCCTTACCGATTTCACGGCCGACAAGAGGAAGATTCAGGAGGCATTGCAGCAACTGACCATTCCGACGTGGCACGAAGCCAACATGTTCGACGCGTTGACGGATACGGCGGACCGCATGTCGGCGATAGAAGGCCGGAAGGCGATTCTGCTCATCACCAGCGGCGTCGACACGTTTAGCAAGATCACCTACGACCAGGCTCGCAAGAAGTTGCAGGAGGCAGGCGTGCCGATCTACGCCATTTCGCTAATGGGGATGCAGCGCGAAATGATGTCTTCGGAGCCGATAGGTCTATTGCAGGCGGACAACGAACTGAACACGTTTGCGAAGGAGACCGGGGGAAGAACATTTTTCCCCAAGTTTCAGGGCGAGTACCCGAGCGTGTTTGGCGATCTCCGCCAGGCGCTGGGCACTCAGTACGTGATCACCTATTCGTCGAGCAACAAGGCCCACGATGGAGCATTCCGCAAAATCAAGGTGGAACTAGTGGACCCGGACGGCAAGCCGCTGCCCATCAAGGACCAAAAGGGCAAGCCGGTCAAATACGCCATTCTCACCAAGTCCGGATACAAGGCGCCGCGCGAAGTGGAATAGGGCCAGTATCGGACGTTTCCCAAAGGCATCAACACAGACGCCAGTAAACAGGTAGACACGCTCCGTTTATCCTGAAATCCGAAGTTCGGCGCCTTGTATCAGGGCACGGCTCAAGCCGTGCCGCCGACAGCACGCATTCTGAGGGCTTTAGCCCCTGCCTGCTGCCGAGGGGCTACTGCCGGCGAGCGTATTTGCGCTTTTCCGGAAACGTTTGCCCGGTGAACTTCACTAACATCCGGTGCGGCATTTCGAAGAAAAACAGGAGAACGCACATGTGTTGCGGCAATCAGAAACCACCGGTACCCAACGAAGCGTATCGAGCCAGCGGCGCCGCGCCGGCGACTGCGCTTTCTTTGGCCGCGGCGGTTTCGCCATCGGCGCTGCGCCAGCGCCGCGCGGGCGTTACGTTCGAGTACCAGGGAGCGACCACCATGACGGTGGTCAGCCCACTCACCCGCAGAACCTATCATTTCGCGCACCCCGGCGCGCGCGTCGCGGTGGACCCGCGCGATACCCCGTGGCTGACCTTCACGCCGCACCTGGCGCGGGCGGAATAGTGACGTCGGCGAGCGCCGGACTGCCCTACATAAATTGATACTGGCCCTGCACGGGCAGCGGCGTGACGGGGACAGCCGCCTTCAGGTCGAAGGAATCCGGCAGCAGGTTGCGCGTGGAATTCATCATCATGTCCCAGGTGATCTTCAGCCCGGAATAGGCGGCCTCGCGGCCCATGATGCAGGTCATGGTGCTTTCGGCGACAGCCATGGCCTCGTTGTAATACGGCCCCTTGCCGAGGATGCTGTTCACCAGGTCGATGTGCTCCTGCACGTAGGGATCGACCGCCGGGTGTGCGCCGCGCTGCGACATGGAATCGACCAGCCCCTTGGTGCCGACGATCCGCTCACTGACGTTCTGCGCCATTTGTTTGCCCGGATACTGGCGGCAGCAGCTCGTCATGTGAACGCCGTTGGGATATACGAAATCGGCGGTCAGGTGATCGTAGATATTGCCGTACTCCTCCTGGCGCGGCCGCCAGGATGCGCCGCCGGAGGCCACCACTTCCACCGGATGCGCGCCCATGAACCAGTTGCACACGTCGATGTTGTGCAGATGCTGCTCCACGATCTGGTCGCCGCAGATCCACAGGAACGAATACCACCCGCGGTTCTGAAACTCCATGTCGCTCCACGCCGGATCTCGTTTCTCATTCGGCCAGTGGAGCCATTGCAGCACCGGAACGCCAACCCAGTTCGCGTTGAGAGCCACAATCTCGCCGATCTCGCCCGAGCGCACGCGCTTGTATTGGTCGAGATACCACGCCTGGGAGTGCCGCTGCGCGCCCGATTTCACGGTGAGTTTCAGTTCCTCGGACTTCCTGGCGGCGGCCATGAACCGCCGGACGTTCACCGCGTCCGTGCCGAACGGTTTTTCGCAGAAGATGTGCTTCCTGGCTTCCACCGCGGCTTCGAAATGAATCGGCCGGTAAGCCGGCGTGGTAGCCAGCATGACAATGTCGACGTCCCCCGCCATCACCTTCTTGTAGGCGTCGAACCCGACGAAGCGGTGTTCCGGATCCACCTTGACGCGCGTTGCCAACTCGGGCGGCAATTGCGCCAGCTTGCCGAGCGATCGCGCCAGGCGGTCTTCAAACAGGTCGGCCATCGCCACCAGTTCCACGTTGAGGCAACCAGTGAACATATTCTGGACGGCCTGGGTGCCGCGGTCGCCGCAGCCGATCAGTGCGGCTTTGAGCTTCTCGTCGCCCGCCCCGCGCACCAGTTCGGGTTTGATGATGGTGAATGCGGCAGCGCCTGTACCCGCTGTCAAGAAAGATCTGCGCGAAACATCGTGGTTCGGCATGAGAATCCTCGCTCTCGCCCAATATCTTAAGTCCATTCACCCGCCCGGTGACGGCGCCTTGGCCTGTTTTGGACTAAAACGAGGATGATCGCTTCGCGTTAAGCCGCCAGCCAATCGTCTTGGAAGCTCTTCCCTCCCGAAACGTCCGAAATCTCAATCTTCGAAAATGTGAACGAGATCTCCTCCAGCTCATGGGTAGATAACCCCTTGCCGCGAGGTTTCGGGGCGTAACGTCTGTAACCGGAAATGGTTGCGTTGGTCAAAGTGATCGTGAAGTAGGGTTGTTCTCCCCCCTGAGAACTCTTCCTCACGAAGTTGAGATCGAGCGTCGCGATCAATTCACTTTTCCACTTGGCGTTGAGGAATTGAGGCGAAGCGATATCGGTTTCCTTGGTAATCGTTAACACGGAGTGCTGGCGTTTCCCGCTGGCCAGGCCCGAGGCGGCGTCGCGGGGCGCCAGCACCCCGTAGTTCCAGCCATGCACCTCGGCCCCCAGGCTGCGGGGAGTTACGGTTTTCGATCCTAGTGTCATGCCATAGACTTGGCCCTTCGCGAGACTCGCGACAGCCGTACCTGTGAGTGGATGGTTCAGATAGATTGGCATTGAAGCCCCCTCCAATTTGTATGTGCTCGGGATTCCAGTTGGAATCCCAGGTTGAGATCAGTATATACCCGTCCGCCGCTTCCCGATCCCCAAGATGCGGTTTCCCGGTACTGGACAACCCGGATGCTACACTAGCGGGTTGTCAACCCATTTCGAGCGCGCCGGCCGCTGGTTTCTGTCGTCGGGCATCCAACAGCCGGCGGGCGGCGTGGCCCGTTATTACCGCGCGGACACGCAGCAAAATCGCCCGGTTTCGACCGAAATCACCGGCTACGCCATCGGCGCGTTGGTCTATCTGCATGGGATGACCGGCGACCAGCGCTACCTGGACCGGGCGCTGGCCGCGGCGCGTTTCCTGGTGCGCGATGCGTGGCAAGCGGACTTGGCCGCGATGCCGTTTGAGACCGATTCACCGGCCCTGTCCTATTTCTTCGATTGCGGCATCATCGTCCGCGGCCTGCTGGCCGCCTGGCGCGTGTCACGCTCCGCGGAGTTTCTCGATTGCGCCGTAGCGGTGGGCCGCTCGATGGAGCGCGACTTTCGTGCCGCCGATGGCTGGCACCCGATTCTGACGCTGCCCGCCAAGATGCCGGCCATCCGCGACGCCGCGAGCTGGTCGCGCATGCCCGGTTGCTATCAGTTGAAGTCAGCCATGGCCTGGTGCGATCTTTCCCGGGCCACTGGCAACACGGCGTTTCGCGAACTGTACCAGGAGTCGATCGATCCGGCGCTGGCCAACTCCGCCGGCTTCCTTCCGGATCCGGCCGGCAAGCTGAAAACCATGGATCGCCTGCACGCCTACCTGTATTTTCTGGAAGGTCTGATGCCGGCCGTCAGAGAGGCCCGCTGCGCGCTGGCTCTGTCCTGTGGCATTCGCCAGGTGTCGCGCCTGCTCCATGAGATCGAGCCCGAGTTCGCGCGCGCCGATGTCTACGCGCAGTTGCTGCGGATTCGCCTTCTGGCCGTCGCCGCGGGAGCCGAGCCGCTGGATCGGGAAGCCGCCGCCGAGGCGCGGGCACTCATGGAGTTTCAGGCTGCCTCCGACGATCCGCGCATCGACGGAGGTTTTTGGTTCGGCCGCAGGAATGACGCGTGGCTGCCCCACGTCAACCCGGTTTCGACCGCGTTCGCCATCGAAGCGCTCGATCTTTGGGAGCGGCGCGCCGGCGCGACTGAAGCCGGCCGGCCGTTGATCTGATGATGCTGCTTGCCTATGCCGCCGCTCGCCTGGCAGGATGGGCGCGCCCTGTTCGGCGCGGCGCGGCGATAGTTCCTCTCGCCGCCAACACCGCCAGCGAGGGAATATCCGTGGTGATCCCGTCGCGCAACGGGAAGGCGCTGCTGGAAGCTCAACTGGCCGGCATCGCGACGGACCTGGCGAGCGTCTCGAGCGAGATCATCGTCATCGACAACGGATCGAGCGACGGCACCGCGGAATGGCTGCGCGGCATGTACCCGCAAATCGTGATCGAAGTCTCGGCAGAGCCGCTTTCCTTCGCCGGCGCCGTCAACCGCGCCATCCGCTGCGCCCGCTTCTCCCACGTCTGCCTGCTCAACAACGACATGGCGGTAGAGCCGGGCTTCTTCACCGCTTTGCTCAAGGCTTTTGCGACTGTGCCGGATCTGTTTTGCGCCACGGCGCAGATTCAGTTCCCGCCCGGCGTGCGCCGCGAAGAGACCGGCAAGGCAGTGATGGCGCAGGCCGCGCTGGAGGATTTCCCCGTCCGCTGCGACGAGCCGTCGGCCGGCGAGGATGGCACCTGGGTGCTGTATGGCAGCGGCGGCTGCTCGGCTTACGATGCCGCCAAACTGCGCGCGCTGGGCGGCGTGGACGAGGCGTACGCGCCGGCGTACGTGGAAGATCTCGACCTGGGCTATCGGGCTTGGCTCCGCGGCTGGCCCAGCGTGTACGTAGCCGGCGCGGTGGTGGAGCATCGGCACCGGGCCACCACGTCGCGGTATTACAGCGAGGAACAGCTCGCCACCATGTTGGAGACCAACTACCTGAGGTTCCTGGCGCGCGCGGTAGCCAGCCCGCCGGTTTTTCGGCGGCTGTGGCGGCGGGCGCTCGACCGGCTGCGATTGCGCGCCGCCAGCGATCCGGCGGCGCGGGCCGCCTTGCGCAGTGCAGCCAGGCTGGCGCTGGCCGGGGGACCTGCCCATGGGCCGGCCGTTCGCGAGGAATCGCTGCTGGCGCTGACGGATGGTTCAGTCGCACGCTTCCCCGGAGGGACGGCATCCGGCAAACCGCCGGCTCTGGTTACCGCACAGGGATGGGCGCCCATGGCAAGTGCTGACGAAGGCGATGCGGTTTTGTTGGTTCGCGTCGGCCAACTGGAGCCGCCGCCCGCCAACCTGCTGGCGCGCTACGTGGAGATCGTCGAGGCTCGCAATGACGCGGCCTTCGCTGCGGCCGCTCATTGGATCCAGCATCGGCGCCGGTAGCGCCGGCGGTCTTTGCCGCCGGTTGTTTGCGAACAGACGGGCGCGCGCCGGAGACCGGCCTGCGCTTCACAGGTCGGGGACCTGCGCCACCCAAGTGCGCGCCATCTTCTATAATGATGTTTCTTCATCTGAAACCAATTTCACTCTCAAGGAGTATTCATGCCCGCGAAGCGTATCGGTATCCTGACTGGCGGTGGCGACGTCCCCGGATTGAACTCGGTCATCAAATCGGTTGTCTACCGTTCCGGTGAATCCGGATGGGAGGTGATCGGCATCCGGCGCGGCTGGGAAGGCCTCACCCACGTCGACCTGCAGGATCCGGCCAGCCGCAGCCGCTACATTCAGCCTTTGAACCGCGAGAACACCCGCACCATCGACCGCACCGGCGGCACCTACCTGCACAGTTCGCGCACCAACCCGTCCAAGATGTCGAAACTGCCGCCGACGCTGGAACGCCGCACCTTCGTTTCCCGCGAAAGCACCAAGAAGGGCGTCACTTCCACCGTGTACGATGTGACGCCGGCGGTGCTCGAGAACCTGGAAGCACTGGGGATCGAGTACCTGGTCGCGATTGGTGGCGACGACACTCTCAGCTACGCGGCTGAACTGGATCGCCACGGAGTCAAGGTCGTGGCCGTGCCGAAAACGATGGACAACGACGTGCAAAACACCGAGTACTGCATCGGCTTTTCGACCGCCATTTCCCGCGCCATGGATGCGATCGAGCGGCAGCGGACCACGGTCGGCTCGCACGAGCGCATCGGCGTCTTCCGCGTGTTCGGCCGCGATGCCGGCTATACCGCGCTCTATACCGCCTATGTGACTTCGGTGCGCTGCTGCATCCCCGAATACAAAGTGAATCTGCAGAAGCTGATCGAAGTGCTGGTGAACGACAAGAAGCACAATCCCAGCAACTACTCGCTGGTGATTCTCTCCGAGGGAGCCGAGTGGGAAGGCTACAAGGTGAAGGAATACGGCGAGGCCGACGCCTTCGGCCATCGCAAGAAGATGAGCGTGGCCGAAGACCTGTCGGGCGAGATCAAGTCGGCCACCGGCGAGGAGACGATCGTCAGCGACCTGACCTACGATTTGCGCTCCGGCAGCCCCGACTTCGTCGACCGCCTGGTGGCTAACACATTCGCCGGGATGGCTATGGATGCCATCGAGTCGGGCAAGAGCGGCCTGATGACCGCCATCAGTAGCGGCTGCTATACATTGGTGCCGATTCCCGATCCCAAGCTGGGTCCGCGGCACGTCGACGTCGCCACCATGTACAACACCGAGCGCTTCCGGCCGGTCTACGATCACAAGCTCGGACTCCCCATCTTCCTCACCAAGGCCTAGATCTTGCACTGGAGGCGTCTGTTTTCGCGACCGGGCGCGCAGCTTACCGGCGAACTGCGCGCCCGCATCCGCGCCTCGTTCGACCGGGCAGCCGGCGACGAAGTGCACTTTCCCGCCACCATCGATCCGCGCATTTACCATGTGAAGCTGATTCGCCGGCACCTGGGCGCGCTGGCCGGGCGGCGCGTGCTCGACGTGGGTTGCGGCAAGGGCCGGTTTGCCCGCATTCTGCACGACGAGGAACCGGCGGCCGAGATCTGCGGGTTGGACCTTTCGCTCGAAATGCTGCGTTTCGCGCCGGCGGGCGTTCGCGTCTGCGCCGGCTCGATGACCGAGCTGCCGTTTGCCGACGCCGCGTTCGATGCCGCCTACGCCACCGAAAGCCTGGAGCACGCGGTCGAAATCGCCAAGACCGTCAGCGAGATCTGTCGCGTGGTGAAGCCGGGCGGGCGAATCGTCATTATTGACAAGAACGCCCGCGCACGCGGACGCCTGGAGACGCCCGAGTGGGAGCGGTGGTTCACCCGGCGCGAACTCGAGGGCCTCCTGAAGCGCCATTGCCGCCAGGTGGAGAGCCGCGATATCTCTTATTGGGAAGACGTGCCGCCGGATGGGTTGTTCCTGGCCTGGCTGGCGGTGAAGTAAGACGCGGCTCCTGTACGCGCGGAAATCGCGTCTTTCGAGTGGCTGACGTTGCTGGAGTCGAGCGACCTGGCACCGTGTGTCGGTCAGCACCTATTCCCCTTGGTGCGATAATGTTGTTCTCCATGCTCTGGGTACGGGGCCTCATCTTTACCGTCCTTGTACCTGCCGTAGTCGGGGTCTTCCTCCCTTCGGTCGTCGATCCTCGCGCGCAACGCCAGGGAGGATTTTGGGACATAGGCTGGTTATTGGTTGCGGCGGGGACAGTGATATATGGCATTTGCCTGATCCGATTCCTCGCCGCCGGAGGGACGCCCGCCATCTTTTTCACGCGGCATCTGCGGCTTCTCATCGGCGAGGAGCCTGCCCGCCTGGTATCGGACGGCCTGTACCGTTTCTCCCGCAATCCCATGTACCTGGGAGTGCTGCTGGTCGTGTTCGGCCAGGCCATGGTATTCGTCTCGCCTCCGATCGCGGCTTACGGCTGTGCGGTATTCGTCTTCTTCCACTTGATCGTTGTTTTCGTCGAGGAACCACATCTTCGAGCGAAACGCGGCCCTTCGTATGAGCCGTATTGCAGCCAGGTGCCCCGCTGGCTGGGCCTGCCGCGTGGGCCGCGGAAGACTGGCCCTCCAGCCTGATCCATTCCCGAGTTGCTCAGCGCAAAAGAACCTCGGAAGAGCTGACGCCGTCTGACAGGCGCCGGGTGCGAATGTCGCGCTTGCCGGAACTTCTCAACTGGTAGATCCCACGGCATGTAGAAACCGCGTCTGCTCGCAAGTCCTCGCATCGAAAGAGGCTCCGGCGCAATTACACTTTTCGGGCAGGAGCCGGAAGTCACCTGCCGGCGACCGGCCGCAAGAAAAACGAGAATACCTTTGCTCCGCCGTTACTGTAATACATCTGAGTTTTGTCCGAGCGTTTCAGCCGAAAAAGCCATGGGACTCACAATGGCGGAAGCCTGCCAAGGTCCTTTGCATATGCACTGGTTTGCACTTGCCGTCAAGCCGCGTCACGAGAAGGCCGTCGCTGAACGCCTTTTGGCCAGATCACTCGAATCCTATGCGCCGGTTTATCGCGAGCGCCGGCGTTGGTCGGATCGCGTCCGGACCGTGGAGTTGCCGCTTTTCCCGAGGTATGTTTTCTGCCGATTTTCTTTCGCGGACCGGCTGAAGGTCATCAGTATTCCCAGCGTCCAGTCGGTCGTCGGGTTCGGCGGCGAGCCCGCCCCGGTTCAGGACGCGGAGATCGATTCCGTCAAAACGCTGGTGGGTTCCGGTCTGGCAGTTGCCCCGTGGCATTATCTTCGCGTCGGGCAACGCGTTCGGATTTGCGAGGGTCCGCTATCCGGTTTGGAAGGCATTTTGGCCCGTGAAAAATCGGGATACCGCGTAGTGATCAACGTCGAACTGTTACAGCGCGCCGTCGCGGTTGAGATCGATCGCAACTTGGTCGGGACGATCGATGGCGCCCAGCCGGCTTTGGCCAGCCTGTCTTGATTCCCTTCCGCGCGGATTTGCCGTCCTTGTCCGCGCGTTAAGCGGCTACCGCTCTTTGTCCAAGGCAAGATCCGGCGGTTGGCGGGTGCCCGTCCGCAGGAGGCGCAAACGCCACGATCGCGCAGAGATCGAACGATAATCTTCCGGCTCACTCAGGCTGAATACGACCGCCTGAAACTCGCCTGCGCCGCGGCCGGAGCTCGCACGCTCTCCGAGTACACGCGGTCGGAGCTGTTGGATGCGTCCGAGACCGACTCGCAAGGCTCGACCAATCTGAAAAGATTCCACGCCATCAACGAGAAGCTCGAAGAGCTGAAAGCAATGGTCAACCGCATTTCCGAACGGATGGCGCCGGACGCGCCGTGAATCGAAGGTGCTGTTTCCAGCCGGTGAAAAGATGCGTGACTTACGCCCGCTTCGGTTCGTAACGATACTGCTGCTCTCTCTGGCGGTCGCCTGCGCTCAGGCAATTCCTGCAGCGCCGCCACCAGGGAGCGTCGGATCCCAGTACTCCGACGAAACCGCCAGGAACGGCCCTGGTTCGGCCTACGTCCCGATGGACAGTTGGATCTACGGCGCTCTGGATCGCCTGGCCGTGTTCGGCCTCATTCCTTCGCAGATTACCGGACTTCGTCCGTGGACCCGCGCGGAATGCCGCCGCCAGACTCTCGAAGCCGAAGAGCGGTTTCAGAGGTCGCTCGGCGAGTATACTCCTCACCCGATGGCCGGCGACTTGTCAGAGATCGGGGTGGAAGTTGCCGATCTTCTTTCCGCGCTTCATCGCGAGTTGGACTCGCCTGGTCCCTCCGCATCTTCCATCACGCTCCAGTCCGTCTACACACGCAACGGCGTGATTGCCGGCCCGGCGCTCAACGATAGCTTCCACTTCGGCCAGACCTGGACCGGCGACAACGGCCGTCCGTTCGGACGCGGCTGGAACTCCTATACCGGCTTCGCTGCGAACGCCGAATCGGGGCGCTTCGTCGCCTACATGAGCGGGGAGTATCAGCACGCTCCAGCGAGCGACCCGTACCCCCTCGCGGTCCGGCAGGCCATCTCCACCATGGACTGGATTCCCCTCCAGCCCGCCGTGGCGCGATCCGACACCAGTCGCTTCCGCGCCATCGAGGCCTACGTCGGATTCCGCCTCGGGGACCTGGAGTTCACGGTCGGGAAACAGGCGCTCTGGTGGGGGCCTACTTATGATGCGCCCCTCTCGTTCTCCAACAATGCCGAGCCTACCAAGAACCTGCGGATTTCCACGATGCACCCCCTTCGCTTGGGGCTGCTCGGAGAAGTCCGCGGCGAATTCATCATCGGGAAACTGGGCGGACAGCAGTATACGTGGCGCCCCTGGTTCAATGCGCAGAAGCTTTCTTTCAAGCTCACCGACAACCTCGAGATGGGGTTCACCCGCTGGTCCATATTCTGGGGCGTGGGCCATCCGATCACGTTGGGCAGCTTCCTGCGCAACTTTACAGACCTGAACGGTACTCCGTCGCCCAGCCCCGGCGATCAGGGTGGCATGGTCCGCAACGATCCGGGCGACCGCAAGGGCGGTTTCGATTTCCGCTACCGGATCCCCGGTCTTCGCAACTGGCTCACCCTGTATACCGATTCCTACAGCGACGACGATCCCTCGCCCCTGGCCGCGCCGCGCCGCGCCGCGATCAACCCGGGCATCTACCTGACCCGCGTGCCCGGTATCCCGCATCTGGATTTTCGCGTGGAAGCGCCCTCCACCACCCCGCTAGGCCTCGACACTGAGGCAGGCACGTTTATTTATTGGAACACCCAGTACCGCAGCGGCAACACCAACTACGGCCAACTGCTGGGCAGTTGGGTGGGCCGTGATGGGCGCGCGGAAGAGGCTTGGGCCACGTACCGGTTCTCGCCACGGAACAAAATCGAGGTGGGTTTCCGCCAACTGAAGGGCAGCGCGAAATTCATCCCCGGCGGCTCTACGCAGTCGGATGTCTCGCTGCAAAGTTCGTATGGGTTGTCCCGCGACTTGTCCGCCGATTTCTTCGTGCAGTACGAGAAGTTCTACGTGCCGCTCCTCGGCCCCCGACGCAACAATCTCAGCAGTTGGATTCAACTAACCTGGCAGCCGAATTTCCAGATTACCGAAAAAGGAATCAGACAGAAGTGACACAACGAAACTCGAACTTGACGTGGCGCGCGCGCCGGCACGCGGGACAGTTCTCCTGGGCTGCCGCCGGATTTTTACCCGGCGTTGTGTGCCGGCACGCCGGTCCTGCGGCCTTTCTCCTTGCTTTCGCGCTGGTCGCTGCCTGCAGTCCCCCTGTCTTCGCCCAAGACACTGGCGATGCCCAGGACACCGATGCTGCGCAAGTCCTCGGTGCCACTCCCATGCAGGCCGGCAAGTGCACCGGTCCGCTCGGTTCTTTACTGCCCGAGTGCCAGAGCGGCAAGGCTGCCTCCGGCGACGTTCCCGCCCCTTCCCGTTCCGCGGGAGGCCTCCGGACCGCACCCAGCATCCGCTCCGGCTCCGCCGGTTCCGCTGAGGCTGCCGGTCCCGCCGAGGCCGCCCCGCTACCGCCCGAGGCCCCGGCGCCCACCACCGACTTTCAGCGCTTCGTCGCCTCCTCCATCGGTGAGATTCTGCCCATCTTCGGCGCCAGCCTCTTTGAACGCGTGCCCACCACCTTCGCCCCACTCGATCGCGTCCCCGTCACCGCCGACTATGTGGTCGGTCCCGGCGACCAGATTCTCCTCCGTGCCTGGGGCCAGGTGAATCTCGATCTCGATCTCACCGTAGACCGCGCTGGCGCCGTTTTCGTCCCCCAAGCCGGCAATATCAATGTCGCCGGTCTCCAGTTTCAGCAGCTCGCCGGTTACCTTCGCACGCAGCTCGGGCGCGTCTTCCGCAATTTCGATCTCAACGTCAACATGGGCCAGTTACGTTCCATCCAGATCTTCGTCGTGGGCCAGACCCGCCGGCCCGGCACCTACACCGTCAGCTCGCTCAGCACTCTCGTCAACGCGTTGTTCGCTTCCGGTGGCCCTTCCAGCCAGGGCTCCATGCGCCACATTCAGCTCAAGCGCGGCGCCGATCTCGTCACCGAGTTCGACCTTTACGACCTTCTGCTGAACGGCGACAAGTCCAAAGACGCGCGCCTGCTGCCCGGGGACGTCATTTACTTTCCACCCTCCGGCCCACGTGCCGCCGTCGCCGGCAGCGTCCGCACCCCCGGCGTCTACGAGTTGAGGAACGAGAACAAAGTCGCCGACCTGATCCGGATGGCCGGCGGCTTGTCCGCGGTCGCCAACGTCCAACGCGCTGCCTTGGAGCGCATTCACCAGAACGACTCCCGTGAGGTCCTCGAATTCAAGCTCGATGCCTCAGGCGTCGCCACCGGAATTGGCGATGGCGACCTTCTCTATATCTCCACCATTCCCCCGCGCTTCGCCAACGCCGTCACCCTGCGCGGCAACGTGGCCAATCCCGGCCGCTTCCCCTGGCACGCCGGCATGCGCCTGCGCGACGTCATCCCCGATAAGGAATCCCTCGTCACTCGCGACTACTGGAAGAAGCACAACGCGCTGGGGTTCGTGCCGCCCGACGAAAGAGTGCCCGGCGACCCCTCGGTCGAAACCCACCGCGCGCCGGCCGCTACCGATGTCGCCGCCTTCGTCCCCGAGATCAACTGGACCTATGCCGTCATCGAGCGCCAGAACACGCGGGATCTCAAGACCGAACTGGTCGCCTTCAATCCCGGCAAGCTTGTCCTGGACGGCGATGAGACGCAGAACCTGGAGTTGCGCCCTGGGGACGTGGTGACCATCTTTTCCCAGGCCGATATCCGCGTCGCCATCTCGCAGCAGAACCCCAAGGTCCGCCTCGAAGGCGAATTCCACACAGCCGGCGTCTATGATGTGCGCCCGGGCGACACCCTCGGGGCCCTCATCCAGCGCGCTGGCGGCCTTACTCCGCAGGCCTACCTCTACGGCGCCGAGTTCACGCGGGAATCGACGCGTGTCGATCAGCAGCGCCGCCTCGACCAGTTTACCGACGAACTGGAGCGGGATCTCGATCAGACGGCTTCCAGGAACCTCGGCCGCGCCACCACGCAGGAGGATACCGTCTCAGCCGCCATCAGCATCCAGAACAGTCGCCGGATCATCGGCAAGATGCGCGCCCTGAGAGCCGCCGGCCGCATCGTTCTCCATCTGGAGCCCGGCTCGAACGATCTCACCAAACTCAATGACCTGCCGCTGGAAGACGGCGACAAGTTCATAGTTCCCGCGCGTCCGGCCACCGTGAACGTGTTCGGCGCCGTCTACAATCAGAACTCTTTCCTCTATGAGCCGGCCCAGCGGGTGGCGGACTACCTCCGCCGGAGCGGCGGCCCCACCCGCACGGCGGACAAGGGCCGCATGTTCATCATCCGCGCCGACGGCTCCCTGGTGCCGAAGCAGGGTGCGAGCCAATTCAGGAGAGCCTTCGAGTTCGCGCCCCTGAATCCGGGCGATTCGATAGTGATACCGGAGCAGGTTTTTAAGCCCGGCTTCCTCCGCGGGTTGCGCGATTGGACTGAGATCGTCGGACAACTGGGCTTGGGCGCCGCGGCAATCAACACGCTCAAGTAAGCCACGTGGGCCTTTGCCGGCCCACAGCCACACATTTCCATCGAGAGAGAATCAAAGTGCCCACTGAGCTATATCCGAATCCGCCAGAGAATGCTATCGCCACCCAGCCGGAGCCCTGGATCGAAGAGCCTCACGGGCTCGGCCTGCTGGATATGCTTCTCGCGCTCGCCCAGCGAAAACGGTTCATCCTGACGATGACCTTCGCCGGCGCCCTGGTCATGACGGCGATCGCCTTCCTCATTCCGCCCATGTATACGGGCACGGCGTCGATCATGCCTCCCCAGCAGCAGCAATCCTCCGTATCGGCGCTTCTCGGCCAACTGGGTCCGCTTGCCTCCGCCGCTACCGGAGGCAATCTCGGCCTCAAGACACCCGGGGACCTCTACGTTGCAATCCTGAGCAGCCGGACCATTGCCGACGGTCTGATCCGGTCGTTCAACCTGCGCCAAGTCTATGGCGTGTCGACGATGTTTAACGCCAGAAAGAGGCTGAAGAAACGATCCGATATTACGGGAGGGAAAGAACCGCTCATCAAGGTTTCCGTCGAGGACCGCGATCCAAAACGCGCGGCAGCGCTTGCCAACGCCTATCTGGAGGAACTGTCCAGGCAAAACGGCCGCCTTGCACTGACTGAGTCCGCGCAACGCCGCCTCTTCTTCGAGCGTCAATTGGAAGCGCAGAAGAAGTCGCTGGCCGATGCGGAAGTCGCGCTGAAAGCGACCCAGGAGCGGACCGGCGTCTTGCAGGTCAACGCTCAGGTCGAATCCGTGATTGGGAACATGGCGCGCCTGCGGGCTGGAATCGCCGTTCGCGAGGTCGCCCTCTCCTCATTGAAGAGCGCCGCCACACCCCAGAACCCCGAGGTTGTGCGCCAAGAAGCCGAGCTTGCTACGCTGCGCGGACAACTGCAGAAACTGGAGGCAAGCGGCGATTCCGGTGGCCGTGGCGATACCCTGATTCCGACCTCGCTCGTGCCGGCAGTGGGCCTGCAATACGTGCGCGCCGTCCGCGACCTCAAGTACAACGAGACGCTGTTCGAGTTGCTCTTGAAACAGTACGAAGCCGCCAGAATCGACGAAGCGAAAGACGCGCCGGTTGTTCAGATCGTCGACTCGGCCATCCCGCCCGAACGCAAAAGCTGGCCTCCGCGGGCGGCGTTCGGATTCGGCGGAGCATTCGGCTCTGGAGCCTTAGCGTGCCTGATCGTATTGGCCGGCAGCCGATTTCGGGATCCTCAAGACGCCGACAAGCTTCGGCTGCTCAAAAGGAGCCTGATTGGTTAGCCTCGTCGGGGCCTTCTCGCCGCGGGTGGAAGCATCGATGTTGAGCTGGCCAGACAGCGGCGAGCGATGGCATCTTTAGACATTTCGGTACCCAGCCCGCAGATCCCCTGCCGGATCTGCCAGGATGCCACTTCTCCAGTCGGCGTTCCATCGCGCTCCTTGCGGCTCAACTTCAGTTGGACCATTGTGGGCAACGTCGTGTACGGTGGCACGCAATGGGGAATTCTGGTGCTGCTGGCCCGTCTAGGCGACCCCGGCGCCGTGGGCCAGTTCAGCCTGGGGCTCGCAATCGCGGCGCCTATCATGCTTTTCGCCAGCTTGTCACTCCGCGCTGTTCAGGCCACCGACGCCCGCCTCCAGTTCCAGTTTCGGGATTACGCCGGGCTGCGAATACTGATGACGGCGATGGCGGCTGGCGTCATCTTCGGTGTGAGCGGCGCATTCTACCGCGGCCAGACGGCTCTCGCCATCGCCGCGTTTGCGCTATCCAAGGGAATCGAGTCACTGAGCGATGTAGTCTACGGTCTCTGGCAGCAGCAGGAGCGGATGGACTTGATAGCCAAGTCGCTCATGCTGCGCGGTGTGTTGGCGCTGATCGCGACCGCTGTCTGCTTCGCCGTATTTCACAGTGTTTGGATTGCCGTCTGCGGGATGGCGGCGGCTTGGGCCATGGTTTTCGCCGCTTTTGATCTGCGGCGTGGGATTACGGTGGCGCGCGAAATGGGCCAAACCGTCCTGCCGCGATTCTCGGCTACCCGAATGAAGCAGTTGGCCCGCCTCTCGTTGCCCCTCGGGATCGTCGCCGTGCTGATCTCGTTCAACGCCAACGTACCGCGTTACATGATTAGTCATTTTCGGGATGTTCGCGAGCTCGGCATCTTCTCGGCTCTCGGCTACACTCTTATGGCGGGTACGATGATCGTGGGCGCGCTCGGCCAATCCGCCACCCCGCGGCTCGCCATCTATGCTTCCCAGCGCAGGACCCGGGAGTTTCGCGGGCTCTCGAACCGCCTGCTGCTGATCGGAATGATATTGGGAATTTGCGGCATACTGGCGGCCCTGGCCTTCGGCCGGCAGATGATCACTTTGATCTATGGGCGTGAATATGCCCGGAACCAGCAGCTATTCCTGTGGCTGATGGTCGCGGCAGCAACCGGCTACATGGCGTCGTTTGCCGGTTACAGTCTGACCGCGGCGCGGCACTTCAAAGTTCAGATGCCGCTGTTCAGCTTCGTCACGGCCCTGACCCTGGCGTTGTGCTATCCGATGGTTAAGGCGGGTGGGGCGGTGGGCGCGGCGAAGGCGCTCGCGATTGCCGGGTTCGTTCAACTGGCTGTCACGATGACAATCCTCCGGTATTCGGAGACGCGCACAAAGGCGGGCGTCTCATGAAACCCCTCCGCATTCTTCACGTCCTGGGAGCAATGAACCGCGGCGGCGTAGAGACCTGGCTGCTACACGTCCTGCGCCACACCGATCGCGGAAGAATCCAAATGGATTTTCTCGTCCACACCGGCCAACCCGCGGCATATGATGCGGAAGTCTTAGCTCTCGGATCGAGAATATTCCCCTGTCCGCATACCCATAGTCCTATGCGGTACGCCGGAAGGTTCCTGGAGATCGCCAGGCAGTTCGGTCCGTTCGACGTGTTGCATAGCCACAGCCACCACTTCAGCGGGTACGTGTTGTGGCTTGGGCGTCTGGCCGGAATTCCAATTCGCATAAGTCATAGCCACAACGACATTCGCGGCGAATCGGCTTCCGCCGGACTGAGACGCAAGGCATACTGGCGCCTGTGTAAATGGCTGATCAAGACGAATTGCACCCACGCTCTCGCCGCCAGCCCCTCCGCGGCGGAAAACCTGTTTGGGGAGGATTGGCAGCGCGACCGCCGTGCAGAGGTTCTCTTTTGCGGCGTGGACCTGGCGCCGTTTCGGTTGGCGGCGGATCGTAGGAGCATCCGGTCCGAGCTCGGCTTTCACAGCGACGAAATCCTCTTCGGCCACGTCGGCCGCTTCGATCCCCAGAAGAACCATCGCTTCCTCGCCGAGATTGCCGCGGAGATCGCCAAGCGCGAACCGCGCGCCCGGTTTTTGCTTGTGGGCGACGGGCCGCTGCGGCCCGACATCGAGAATCGGTTTCGCCAGGCCGGTATTGGAGACCTGGCGGTCTTTACCGGTTCCCGGCCGGACGTTCCCCGTCTCGTGCTCGGCGCCATGGACGCATTTCTGTTTCCCTCGATCCACGAAGGGCTGCCGTTAGCACTTGTGGAGGCACAGGCGGCGGGCCTCGCCGCGACCATATCGGACACAATAGCCCCGGAAGCCGACTTTGTTCCAGCGTTGATCCACCGGTTGTCTCTGCGTCAGTCCGCTGCAACTTGGGCCGAAAGTGCGTTGCGGCATTGCGAGCGCAGCGTGCCCGACGCCCTGGAAATCGTGGAACGCAGCTCATTCAATGTCATCGCCAGTGCCAAACACCTGCTCGAAATCTATTCCGCCTAAGAGACCGGCCACGGCGCCGGATCGGCAGTTGGCCCGAAACGGCCCCGTTTCCAGCCAACGCCGGCTTGACCGGCTCGCATTTCTGCAAGGATGCCTCCTCCTCTTTCTGGCCGGCCTTGGATTGGCCAGCATGTCCGGGCTGATCGATACCAGCGACTCGGTTTTCAGTGCATCGTGGTTGCTCACGATCATCGCCGTCTGGCACTTCTATTCGTGGCGGCTCGCGGGACAAACCTTGTTTGAGCCATACGGGTTATTCCTTCTCGCTGCAACCCTGTTCAACGCAGGGCAGGGCATTCTCGAGGCTTTGCACTTGAACGAGGATGGCATACTGAGTGCAGAAGACCTTTCGCCTGCGCTGATTGTCCAGGCGCTGTATCTGGTGGCTCTAGGCCTCGCGTCGCTTCACTTTGGCGCTCTGGTAGCGCTCGCGACCGGTCGTGCGAAGCGCTTACGCCAAACCCCTCCTGCCCCTGACTGGCGCCTTAGACGAGTCGCGGCTACCCGCCTTGTCGGCTACGCCTGCCTGGTATTGTCCGTTGCGCCTCTGTTTTTCGTTCTTCAGGATGCGTTGACCATCGCTTTTACGCAAGGTTATGCCGCCCTGTTTGGCCGGCCGCTCAGCGAGCTGTTGCCGAGCTCAGTGCAGATACTGGCGAACTTTGTGATGCCCGGCGCTATGTTCGCGATCGCCGGGAGTAACCGGAAGAAAGTTCCCGTTGCCGTCGGCAGCGCCTTTCTTCTCGTCTATGCCGGCTCGATGCTCGCTGTCGGCTCCCGGTCGGCGACTGTTATGTCGCTGGTCGCATTTGCTTGGACATACAATCATTGGGTCCGCCGGCTGCCACGGGGCGCCATTCTAGCCGCTGGCGCAATCCTGCTCGCCACCTTCCCTCTAATCCACGCAATACGAGATACGCCGGGTAGTTGGCAAAACTCCTCGGAAGTGCTTCAGGACGTTGTGAGCGAACAGAACCCATTGATAGCCGCGGTTTCCGAAATGGGAGGAACCCTCAAAACCGTAGCTCACACCATTCGGCTGATTCCCTCGGTCCGGCCATTCGATCTCGGAACCAGCTATGCTTACGCGGCATCGACCATTCTTCCAAATGTCGGTTGGCAAATCCATCCAGCGAATGCTCACGGTCTATTAGCGGACTGGCTGGTTTGGGCAGTTCGACCCGCCATGGCGCTGGTCGGCGGAGGGCTGGGCTTCTCGTTCCTTGCGGAAGCCTATGCGAACTTCGGTTGGTTCGGTCTGATTCCCACCGTCGCCCTCATGGGATATTTTATGGCACGGTTGTCAGTCTGGGGAACATCCGACGACGACCCGGCTAAGTTTGCGCTCAATGCCACCTTTCTAGCGTTCGTCCTCTTTTTTCCCAGGCAGGAATCGGCAAGCTTCGTCAGGGGATTGGCTTGGTACTCTTTTCTGCCTTACGCGGCGGTCTCTCTTATTGCGGAGCGCCGGTCGCAAAGACGCCGCTTGGTTATGAATACGGCGGCCGCCTAAAGTTACCGCCTGCCAGGCGAACAGCCGCACTGGAACAGAAAACACGTGAATGCAATGGTCGCATTGGAAGCACGACCCGAGCTAAGCGCAACCGGCGTTACGGAATGCGTTCGCAGGCCGAGATGAAGATGGCAACGCGCGCACTTGGTGGAGGACGATGAAGATCTCGCAGAGACAGTCGCCCGTATGCCGTGTAGCCTTGCTGCACTTTTCGGACGTCGCTTTAACGGGCGGTGAGCGAATGATACTGCGCCTCGTTCGCGGCCTTGCGGGAGGCCCCGTGACGCCGATTCTCCTGACACAGTCGCCCACTCCGTTGACCGCCGGAGCCGCGAAGTGTGGAGTGAAGACCGGTTTCGTCAAGGGCTCCCATCGCCTCAGCGCGCGCGAGGGCCGCATTCTCGAATATTCGCCCTGGAAGATCCTATTGACCCTATTTGACCTAGTTATCTACAATCTCCGGCTGATTAGGGTGCTGCGCCGCGAGCAAATCACCGTTCTTTGGTGTTCCAATATCCGCAGCTTTCTGATGGCGGCGGTAGCGGCGCGGCTACTGCACATTCCAATCGTATGGAATATCTGGGCCGAACGCCGGTTTGGCAAAGCAACCCGGACGATCTACGACCTATGTCTTCGGGCTGCCGACATCGTTGTCACTGAGTACGTCGGCCAGGCGGATGGACTGTTCTCTCCCGCACTCCTGAAAACACACAAGGGCCGCCTAAGGACGGTGTACACAGGAGTCGATGATGAATACTACGCCTACACTGGCCCGGGCTACGCCTGTCCACACCATGAGCCGTCGACGATTGTTGGATGTTCTCGAATCTGCGCCGCGAAGGGCCTGGACGATCTGATTTCGGCGCTCGATATTCTGAAAAGGCGCGGTCGAAGGGTGAAGCTCAACCTCGTTGGAGCGGCGCTGACTGCGAGCGACGAGGTTTTTCATGACGCGCTTCTGCGGCGGATCGACGCCCTCCAGTTAACCAGTGAGGTCGAGATTTGCGGATGGCACGATGATGTCAAGCCGTTCCTTGCCAATGCGGATCTGTTTGTCTCGGCGTCGCTCTCGGACCGCACCTGGACCGAGGGCCTTCCCGGTGCGGTCAGAGAAGCCCAGGCGATGGGACTACCAGTCGTAGCTACCGATGTCGGCGGAACCCGTGAGGCAATCGCCGACGGAGAAACAGGGATTCTTGTCAAAGCCGGCAATCCGGCAGCGCTAGCCGACGCAGTCCAGGATTTACTTGGGCAGCCCGACGTACTTAAGAGGATGGCCGCCGCCGCCAAGCGTCGGTCCCGGCGCCTGTTTACGATCGACGCGTACGTGACAGGCTACTCTCAAGTCTTCAAGTCTCTCCTGCAACCGCCGATGCGCAGCCATACGGATGGGCAAGCGGATACGCCGGGCGACCGTTGCGAAGAGGAGCTGCCAACGTGCTGAGGAAGCCCGCGATTCCTTCGGTCGAGCACAGGTCGGTTTCTTCTTTGGACGCACGAAGATAATCGCTATGGTCCAGTTACCTCCTCCACAGAACGAAGCTGTCCTCGAGATGCTCGACGGATATGCTTACTCGAAGTACTCCCAGTATTTTCATGAACCATGCTCTCAGCCCCCCGGGCGCGGTCCAGTTGAGATCGACTATTGGTCCATCTCTTACCGAGTCACGTTTCCTGAGCGGTCACTGTTCGTGAAGATACCGAAGGTGGACATGTGTCAGGCAGACTTATCCCTGATCGTAGCGGACCCGGGCGCTCAAGAAAGCGCGCGAACCGAGTTCGACGGATTCTCTCAGATTTACGGCATTCGAGACTGGCCCAAAGGGTGTGCCGCCGTTCGGCCTCTGGAATACGTCCCATCGTTCAACAGCATCATCACGGAGTTCGTTCCCTCCAACGACCTCTTTCGCCAGTGCCGCCACGCAGCGATCGGGGGCGGCCTCGCCGTAGTGCCATCGTCAGGTTCGGTCCCCATCTCGCTCGGCCGCTGCGGCGCCTGGCTTCGCCACTTCCAGCGCGCTCACGAATGTGAGGGAACGGTCCGCGTCAGCAGCGAGCAACTGCTGGTCGAGATGGAGAATTGGGCGCGCCAGATCCAATGCCTGTGTATTCGCCCCCGTAAGCTCGATGCCCTTTTGGCCCGGTTGGAGCGAAGCCGGTGGTCACACGAGATCGACACGGCCAGGACCTGCGAGGGATTCGAGGTCCGCAACATTATTGTCGATCCGCACGGCACTGTCCGGCTTGTCGATCCAGGGCGGATCTCGTGGGGATCGGGCCTTGAGGATGTCGCTCACTTCCTCGTTTCGCTGACCATGCTGTTTTGGGGCACATCGAGGTTGTGGCTGGGGATACCGATGTCGCGGCCCTATCGGCATGCTTTCCTGAACGGCTGGGCGCCGCGGGACAGGCGACCCAAGCCGTCTACCCTTGCCTGGTTCGAGACTCGGGAACTCTTCCGCCAATGGTTGGAAGCCTATCGAGTGCTGTCGCGGAAGCCGTACCCGCGCACTCTCGGCCGTTTCCTCCGCGCGGTCTACGTAGATGCATTCTTCCTGAATCGGATTACACAGACCGTCGCCATCGCGTGTAACTGATTTGGTGAAACGAGAATCATAAGAATGAAGCAGACCTTACCTCAACACTATGACCGGCTCACCCGGCGGCACTACCAGGATCGGTCGGTGGCCCAACGATATTGCGACGAATACACCGGGCCCCCCACACTCAGGACCTTGCCCGCCCGTCTGATCGCGCTCAGAGAGCGTCGGATTATCGATCGCGCAATGACCTATATCTGCGGCGCCGGCCCAGTTCAGAGGATCATCGATCTACCGTGTGGCACCGGTAAACTCGCATCTGTGTTCGCACATTTTCAATGCACCGTGGTGGCGGCCGACATTTCGTCCGAGATGATGGAGATCGCCGACCCGGAATATCGAAAGCTGGCCGGTTTTGCCGGTCTGGTGCAGACAGACGCCGCCGCTACCACGTTTGCAGATGCCGAGTTTGACGCGGTCGTGTGCCTTCGCCTTTTGCATCGTGTGCCCTATAACGTCAGAGAATCCATCCTGACGGAACTGAACAGGATTTGTCGTAAGTACGTCATTCTATCGGCCGGCATCGACAGCCAACTGCAAGGCCTTCGGAGAGATCTGCGCCGCGTGGTCACAGGAACTTCCACTGTGCCCTATCCGATAACAAAGTCTGATTTGGCCTTGCAGCTCACGCGTGCGGGCCTGACTCCTTTGCGCTGGGTACCGGTGTTTCGCCTGCTATCCAGCGAATGGGTTGTCATCTGTGAAAAGAGGAACCCAGCTCAATGAGTGCTCCAGCAACCGTTTCATCTCCGAGAATCTGCTGGCACGGCGACAAGACGACAGGCCCCATTAGGGTACTGCACCTTATAGCGGAGCCTCGCTCATGGCATTTCTTTAGTGGTCAAGCCGCCTACTTACGAGCCCGGGGCTTCGAGGTCCACGCCGCGTCGTCCCCTGGACAACTTCTCGAGAAGTTCGGCCGCGACAACCAAGTTGCGGTTCATCCGGTGCCTATCAGCAGGCGCCTGTCGGTTGGCAGCGACTTAGTTTCCGTCTGGCGCGTTATAAGGATCCTGCGGGAGGTGCGGCCGCAAATCCTCCACG
>Ga0181517_10001508_pt1 | contig 25750 bp, 23 predicted proteins | sample PEATcosm2014_Bin_31_FD_119748 | JGI IMG/M metagenome (GOLD analysis project Ga0181517, IMG submission 119748) | Peatland microbial communities from MTU Mesocosm Facility, Houghton, MI, USA - PEATcosm2014_Bin01_30_metaG | ecosystem: Environmental > Terrestrial > Soil > Wetlands > Peat | place... | reverse complement strand
CCGCCGCACCGCAGGTGCCGCTGGGTGCCCCACCCTCGCCGCGCAGTTGTTTTGCGGCTAGGGTGGGAGGGCACGAACCCCGGTTGGCCCATCTTGCGATTCGCACCGTTCTCAATCCCGCGCTTTCTTCTAGCGCGGGCCACGCGAAGCGCCCGCCGCACCACTGGTGCCGCTCGCCCCAAAAAGAACAATAGAATCAAAGAGGAAAAATACGGAAAGGATCTCCATGTCCGATCTACCCGTCCCCATGCGCGCTCTTCTGGCTGGCGCACGCCGCAAGCAGGCAGCTCTTCTCGACCTTACCCGCAAGCTCGTCCTGGCCGAGTCGCCCTCCGCTGACAAGCCCGCCGTCGATGCCTGCATTGCGCTCGCGGCCGAGCACGCCAAAGCCCTCGGCGGCCGCGTCAAGCTGCACCGCCAGCGCGCCTGGGGAGACATTCTCGAAGTCCGCTTCGGCCCCCGCCCCCGCAAGTCAGCCGACAGCAAGTCTGCCGATGCAGGGCCCGGCCGCATCCTCCTGCTCGGCCATCTCGACACCGTCTGGCCCGTCGGAACCCTCAAGACCATGCCCTGCCGCATCGGCGAAGGCCGCCTCTGGGGTCCCGGCGCCATCGACATGAAAGCCGGCGTCGCCATGGCTTTCACCGCCCTGGAAATGCTCGACGAAGCCAAGCTCCTCAACCGTGAGATCGTTCTGCTCCTCAACAGCGACGAGGAAGTCGGCAGCCCCGTCTCCCGGCCCATCACGGAAAAGCTGGCCGCCGAGTGCTCCGCCGTCTACGTTCTCGAGGCAGCGCAGGGCATGGCTTACAAAACCGCCCGCAAGGGAACCGGCGTTTTCCGCATCGATGTCCATGGCAAAGCCGCCCACTCCGGGGTAGATTTCGAAAAGGGCGCGTCGGCCATCCTCGAACTTGCCCGCGTCATCCAGACCGTCGCCAGCTGGACCGATCTCGCTCGCGGCCTCACCGTCAATCCCGGCGTCATCGGTGGCGGAACAAAATCCAACGTCATCGCCGCCGAGGCCTGGGCCGAAATCGACGTCCGCATCGCCCGCAAATCCGACGGCCCGCGCATCGAGCGCAAGTTCGCCGCCCTCAAGCCATCTGACAAGCGCTGCCAGCTCACATTCACTGGTGGCCTCAACCGTCCGCCCATGGAGCGCACCCGCGCGACCGTCCGGCTCTTCCGCCAGGCGCAGGTTCTGGCTGCGGGACTCGGCTTTGAGCTCGGCGAAGCCTCCACCGGCGGCGCTTCCGACGGCAATCTCACCTCGGCCCTCGGCATTCCCACCCTCGACGGAATGGGCGCGGTCGGCGAAGGCGCGCACGCCGCGCACGAGTCGGTGATTCTGGAGCACCTCGCCCCCCGCACCGCCCTGCTCGCCGGAATGTTGCCCGCCCGCGTCTGAGCCCGCCAGCCAACCTTCCACCAGTGGGACATGCGCGTCCTGCCACAATCCCTGGGGGCCGCACCGCAGGTGCCTGGGTGCCCCATCCTTTCCGCGTTTTGTGCGGAAAGGATGGGAGGGCGCATTTGTTTGAGCACCACCGCCCATCCCCGTGTCTCTCTTCTGACGCGGGCTGCGCGAAGCGTCCGCCGCACCGCAGGTGCCTAAGTGCCCCATCCTTTCCGCGTTTTGTGCGGAAAGGGTGGGAGGGCGTATTTGTTTGAGCACCACCGCCCATCCCCGCGTCTTTTTTCTGACGCGGGCCACGCGAAGCGTCTGCCGCACCGCAGGTGCCAGGTGCCAGGTGCTAACTGATAAACTCCCGAAGAGAAATGCTGGAGACCAAACCGCAATGAAACAAAGCACTCTGATTCTATTGATGGCGGTTTCCGCCGTTACCGCAAGCGCGCAAGCCCCGGCAAAGCCTGCCGCTCCCTCGACAACAGCCCCCAAAGCAACCGCAACCGCAGCCAGGCCCGCCACCGCGTTGGCGCCGGCCCCCATCAAGCTGCCTCCCGGCATTCCGCCGGTCAAAGGGCTCCGCAAGACCGCCTTTGTGCTGCAGTATCAGGACATCAAGATCGGAACCGGCGCCGTCGCCGAACCCGGCAAGCTCTTCAAGGTCCTCTACACCGGATGGCGCGCCGCCGACGGCGTCAAGTTCGACTCGTCCGCCGACCACCGCCAGCCCCTCCGCGACAAGGACGGCAAGCCGGTCCTGGGCGACGACGGCAAGCCCAAGCTCGACGTTGAACAGCCCATGCCCTTCCCGCAGGGAATGGGTCGTGTTATCCCCGGTTTCGACCAGGGCTTCGGCGGCATGAAGGTTGGTGGCAAGCGCCGCATCTTCATCCCCTGGCAACTCGCCTACGGAACCCGCGCCATGCCCGAGCACGGTCCGGACCACCCCGGAATCCCCGCCAAGTCCGATCTCATCTTCGATGTGGAATTGGTGGAAGTCGCCGACATGCCCACTGCCCCGATGCATCCGGGAATGGGCGGGATGGGTGGAATGGGTGGAGCACCTGGCCATGGCATGACGATGCCGCCCAACCACCCCGGCGCACCTGCAACTCCGTCCGCTCCTGCCGCGCCAGCAGCCCCCGGCGCTCCGGCAGCCGCGCCAAAGCCGGCCGCTCCGTCGGCGCCTGCAGCACCTGCCACGCCTGCGACACCGGCTGTACCCGCCACTCCGGCCACGCCGCCGACCAAATAACCAACCGCCTGTGCCCATCCTTTTCGCGGCGTCATCGCGAAAAGGATGGGAAGGCGCCCCGCCCAGCCAGCCCATCCCCATCCGCCAGATCTTGCCGCGCAGAGCTCAGGCCATCCCCGCTGCGGGCGTCGGCAGTTCCGGCGTGGCCGCCAGCAGCCTCTGCGTATACGCCTCGCGTGGCGCGGCGCACAGCGTTTCCGCCTCGCCGATCTCCACCAGCCTGCCCCGCTCCATCACCGCGATCCGCGCGCACAGGTAGCGCACCAGCGGCATCGAGTGGCTGATGAACAGATACGTCAGCCCGTGCTCGCGCTGCAGCTCGCGCAGCAGGTTCACAATCTGCGCCCCGACGCTCACATCCAGCGCGCTCACCGGCTCATCCAGAATCAGCAGTTTCGGCCGCAGCGCCAGCGCCCGTGCAATGTTGATCCGCTGCCGCTGCCCGCCGCTGAACTCATGCGGATACCGCCCCAGCGCCGGCTCGTCCAGCCCAACTTGCCGCAGCAGCGTGGTTGCTTCCAAACGCACAGCCTCGCGCCCACACCCCTCGGCTGCCATTCGAATCGTCGTTGAATTCCATAAATCATGAATGCGAAGAGGTTCCGTCACAATCTCCAGCACCTTCATGCGTGGGTTCAGTGCCTCGAAGGGATCTTGGAACACCGGCTGCATCTGCCGCCGCAGCGCCTTCAGCTCCGCCCTGGAGGCGGTTGCCACATCCACGCCGTCCACGCGCACCGTGCCCTGCGTGGGCTTCACCAGCCCCAGGATCATCCGCGCCACGGTCGTCTTGCCACTCCCAGACTCGCCCACCAGCCCCAGCGTCTCGCCCGCCTCGATCGTGAACGACACATCCTCCACCACGGCCCGCTGTTCCGTCCGCAGCCCCGCCCTTCGCGGGTAGCTCTTCCCGACCGCCTCGACCTCTACCAGTGCCATGCGATTAGGTTAAATGCCGCCGCAGGGACCCGCTGTGCGCGACTCGCCGGGTTACAAGTGCCGATCCGCTGACTTGCTAACCTGCTGGCCTTCACACTCGCCCCCCCGCTCCCTTTGCGGATCATTTCCCCTCTTTGCCCCACAATGGTCTATGGATCCGGTCCGTACTCCGGATCGGCGGGTGCCCCATCCTTTCCGCGTTTTGTGCGGAAAGGGTGGGAGGGCACAACACTATTTCAGGGCCGGTTCAGCAAGGAGTCCTCCATGCCCTCGAAGACGACTCGCGCAGCCCGTTTCCAACCTGTCCGGCAGGTGCCCGGTCCATACCACCCCAACGCATACCCCCCCCTATGTTTTGCCGGGAAATTTCCTTGCGCATGATTTCGGGGGATTGTGAAACAGCCCGGTTTTCCAGCCAAATCCCCACATTCCGTGCCCCGGCCGTCAAATTTTTCCTGTGCATATCTCCCGATTTTCTGCACCATTCGTGGTGAAAATACCCTCCAAATCTCTCCATGCGAGACGTTTTCGGCCTGTTTTGAAGTATTTTTGGCCACCAGCCGGCGTTCACACGCCTCCGAATCGCCTCCGCCGCGCGCTTCGCTCACTCCACGGCCACTATCTCCAGTCTTTTGTTTCATTTCTTCCGTCTTCTGCTACACTTGCTGCAAATTTCAGCCATGCTATTCAAAGCAATCAGCGCGGCAGTCTACGGTATTGACGCTCATCTGATCGATGTAGAAGTCGATTACAGCGGAGCGGCTACCGACCAGGACCACTTTCATACCGTGGGCCTTCCCGATGCCTCGGTGCGCGAAAGCCGTGACCGCGTCCGCTCGGCCATCAAGAACTCCGGCTATCTGATCCCGACCAGCTTCATCACCATCAACCTCGCTCCCGCCGACATCAAGAAAGAGGGCGCGGGCTTCGATCTGCCCATCGCCGTCGGAATCCTCGGCGCGTATGGCTCGCTCAAGACCAGCGACCTCGGCCGCTTCCTGATGGTCGGCGAACTCGGCCTTGACGGCAGCGTGCGCGCTGTCCCCGGCATGTTGCCGGTAGCCATTCTCGCCCGCGAAAAAGGCATTCCCAACCTCATCATCCCGGCCGCCAACGGTGCGGAAGCCGCCGTCGTCGAGGGCATCAACGTCTATCCCGTCTCCTCGCTCCTCGACGTCCTTGACCTCATCAACACCCAGGTGGTCGGCGTCATCCGGCGCGAGCCGCTCAGTGTCGTTCCCGAAACCCTTCTGAATGAGTTGCAGCGCTTCGAACACGACTTCAGCGACGTCCGCGGCCAGCAGTCCGCCAAGCGCGCCCTTGAAGTGGCCGCCGCCGGCAGCCACAACATCCTGATGATCGGCCCGCCCGGCTCAGGCAAAACCATGCTCGCCAAGCGCCTGCCCTCCATCCTCGCGCCGCTCACCTTCGAAGAGGCGCTGGAAACCACCAAGATCCACTCCGTCGCCGGCATCCTCGATCACACCGCCGGCCTCATCGCCCACCGCCCCTTTCGCTCGCCTCACCACACCATCTCCGACGCCGGACTCATCGGCGGCGGCATCGTTCCCCGGCCCGGCGAGGTCTCGCTTGCCCACAACGGCCTGCTCTTTCTGGACGAGTTGCCGGAGTTTCCCCGCAATGTCCTCGAAGTCATGCGCCAGCCGCTCGAAGACCACACCGTCACCATCTCGCGGGCCTCCATGTCGCTCACCTTTCCCGCCCGCTTCATGCTCGCCGGCGCAATGAATCCCTGCCCTTGTGGGAACTTCAACAGCCCCACCCGCCAATGCCTTTGCACTCCGCCCATGATCCAGCGCTACGTCTCTAAGATCTCCGGGCCGCTGCTCGACCGCATCGACATCCACATCGAAGTCCCGGCCGTGCAATACAAGGAACTGCGTGGCGGCACCGCAGCCGAAGGATCGGCCCAGATCCGTAGTCGCGTCCTGGCCGCCCGCGAGCGCCAGCGCGACCGCTTCTGCCGGCACGGCGACAAGATCTTCTCCAACGCGCATATGTCCACCCGCCAGGTCCGCGTCCATTGCGATCTTGGCCCCAACGAAGAGCGCATGCTCGAACGCGCCATGCAGCAAGGCCTTACCGCCCGCGCCCACGACCGCATTCTCAAGGTTGCCCGCACCATCGCCGATCTCGATGGCGCCGCCAAGGTGGCCGTTCCCCATCTTGCCGAAGCCATCCAGTACCGCACTCTCGACCGCACCTACTGGGCCTGAGAGCCGCACTGCGCCAGCCATTGCCCCAACCCCGAATTTCGTGGGATCATCTCTCTGTGAGCCGGGGTGCGGAGATGAGTGAACCCTTGCAGGTATTCTCCAATTCCATCGTCGCGGCCATCTTGCGCGCCGCTTTTGGCCTCTATGTGATCTACATGTCCCGTGGCTTTTATGCCTGTCCCATGGGCTACTTCCGCAAGTCCGCTCCCAGCCTTCCCAACGCTCCCTGGTTCCGGCGTCTCGTTCGCGGACTCGCCTGCTTCTGCCTCTGGGGTGGATGTTTCATCGTCGCCACCGCCATCGCCGTGCAGATTCTCGACCTCCACAGCGCGGATCTCGGGCCTGCGCTCATTCTGGTCGCTGCCTGCGCAACCCTCTTTCTGCTGCCGAAAACTGGTGCGGAGCCGGAATGATCTTCACACCTCCCGGCCGGCTGCCACGCCCAGTCCTTCCGCGTCCATCTCTGCGTTGACGGCAAACCCAGCAGCCGTGACAATCGGAACCGGTGAATCCGCCCTGTCTTTTGCGATTCTGCAGGAAAATGATCTCTGATCCTAAAGATCTTCTAATCTTTGCCGATGCTATTCTCAATATCACGAAATCATGAAGATCCCGCTTGCAAAACAAATTCGCCGCCGGAGGCCAAAGTGCACGACGCAATGCTTCATCCCGGACTGGACACCGCTTTTGTCGCAGTTCCGTTTTTAGTTATGCTGGCAGTCGGCTTTTTTCACCTCGATGAGATGGTGGCCACGCCCAAGAATCGCAGGTCGCCGAGACGCCCGGCCATCGGTCTTGACAGCGACGGATCGCCTATTCTCTCCGATCCGGACGGCCGCCGCTGGCGTCCAAACCCCAGGCGAAAGTAGCCGCCCCGCCGCGCGACGGTCTGCGCCGCTGCCTCCGCCGCTGTAAAAACGTTGCAAAAAGTTGTTGACCCAGAGGACGGCTCGGTTTACATTCAGTAATGCCATCCATCTGGGCAGATTGTAGAGTGCGCTGAGTCGCGTCCGTCTGTCATTTCCAGCATCAGGTTTGAGCTCAGGCTCTTCGGTCGATGCCCCGGCGTGTGTCGCATCGTCCGGAAAGGGAATGACGCAGGTGCGAGTCCCGTTCTGGCAGTTTGTGCTCTTGTTAGGTCAGGATTCTTGTTTCAATCCACGCCAGGATGTATCAGAATTTTTGAACTAGGCGCGGTGCTTGTGCGTCTAAGAGTTGAAAGCCGGTAAATTGGGCAGCCCTGTGTGTTTTGGCTTCCCGGCTGCAAACGCGGGTCTTTTCCGCTCCCTTGCAGCGAATTCCTGAAGGAGAAACTCGTAATGCGTTCCGATTTGGTTTTTGGGGCACTCTCTCATGTGTCCAATCGTTACCAGTTGTGCCAATTGGCAAGCAAGGCAACGCGTAAGCTGCACAAGCCGAATACACGGCTGCAGGACACCACCAATGAAGTTCTGGACCGCTTTCACAGCACCAACCCTGGCGGCATCGCTCCCTTCGCGGCGCAGGTGGCCAAGCAGGTTGAATCACGCCGTGCAGCTTAACGGCCTTTACCGGGCCTAAAGTTCTGTCGAGCCAGCCGCGGTTTCCCTGTTTGGGCAACCGCGCTCCGCTGGCACTCCAATCCTTCGCAAGAGTTTGGGAAATGCATGGCGCCGCGGCCAGGTCCACGGCCTGATTGATTCCCTTTCTGACAGGCTCCCTGCCGCAGCTTCAGGGAGTTTTTCTCCCTCGCGTTTCCCCCCACTGACCCGCTTAAATCCCGCCTTTCCGCAGGTGCCTATGACCATCGCTGAACTCAAAGAAAAAAACATTACTGAATTGAGCCGCATCGCCCGTACCCTCGAAATCCCCGGCGCCAGCGGCCTTCGCAAACAGGACCTTATCTTCAAAATCCTTCAGGCGCAAAGCGAGAAGGAAGGGCACATCTTCGCCGAGGGCGTGCTCGAGATCCTCCCCGACGGTTACGGTTTCCTGCGCTCGCCCGATTACAACTACCTGCCCGGACCGGACGACATCTACGTATCTCCGTCCCAAATTCGCAAGTTCGACCTCAAGACCGGCGATTCCATCAGCGGCAACGTCCGCCCGCCCCACGAAGGCGAAAAGTACTTCGCCCTGGTCAAGATCGAGGCCATCAACTTTGAGTCGCCCGAAGAGACCCGCAACAAGATTCTCTTCGACAATCTGACTCCGCTTTATCCCCAGGAGCGCATCAAGATGGAGACGGTCCGCGAAGCCACCAGCGGCCGCGTCATGGACCTGCTCACCCCGGTCGGCAAGGGCCAGCGCGGACTCATCGTCGCCCCGCCCCGCACCGGCAAGACCATGCTCTTGCAGTCCATCGCCAACTCCATCTCCAGCAACCACCCCGAGGTCGTCCTCATCGTCCTGCTCATCGACGAGCGGCCCGAAGAAGTCACCGACATGCAGCGCTCGGTCAAGGGCGAAGTCATCAGCTCGACATTTGACGAACCCGCCGCCCGCCACGTCCAGGTCGCAGAAATGGTCATCGAGAAGGCCAAGCGCCTGGTCGAGCACAAGCGCGATGTCGTCATTCTGCTCGATTCGATTACCCGTCTCGCCCGCGCCTACAACACCATCGTCCCGCCCTCGGGCAAGGTGCTCTCGGGCGGCGTCGATTCCAACGCCCTGCAGCGCCCCAAGCGCTTCTTCGGTGCGGCCAGGAACATTGAGGAAGGCGGCTCGCTGACCATCATCGCCACCGCCCTCGTCGACACAGGGTCGCGCATGGACGAAGTCATCTTCGAAGAGTTCAAGGGCACCGGCAACATGGAAATCATCCTCGACCGCAAGCTCGTGGATAAGCGAGTGTTCCCGGCGATCGACATTCAGCGCTCCGGAACCCGCAAGGAAGAGCTGCTCATCCCCAAGGAAGATCTGGCCCGCACCTGGGTTCTGCGCAAGATCCTCAATCCGCTCTCCCCGGTCGAAGCCATGGAACTGCTCGTCAGCCGCCTCGAAAAGGTCCGCAACAACGCCGAGTTCCTGCAGAACATGAACCAGCTGTAAGCACCTGCGGTGCGGCAGACGCGCTTCGCGCCATCCGAGCCGCACCGCGCAGTTCAAGTGCTCAAGAACTTCAGATTCAGTCGATGTTCTGAAGGGGCACGGCTTTACAGGCTGCGGAAAAACTCGGTTTGGCCTCGGTCTTGAAAGGGCACGGCTTCAGCCGTGCCGATAAGGCCAATAAAATGAGCAGGGCTTTAGCCCCCGAGGAAAAGTTCTTTCCTTTGTCAGAAACAAAAGGCCGGGGACTCTCCCCGGCCTTTTATCCTTCCAACTCTAAGGGAGTCCGCAATGCGTACACGCGTAACGCTCATCGTACTGGCCTTCGCTTGCGCCGCCGCCCTTCAGGCGCAGCAGCCGGAAAAAGGCACATGGCGCGCCGCCAGCAATACTGCCGCCAGTATCACCGGCGACATCGCCTTCTCCGCTTCCAAAATCTCCATCAACATGACCTCCTTCCTCCTCGCGCCTGCCCGTCCCATCACGCCCGCCGAGGTTGCCGCCATCTTCGACGAAGCCGTCGACACCGCTGGCAACGGACAGCTCTATCGCCTCAATATCCCGGCCGCACGCCGCTTCGTTGGGCACAACACCCTCTGCGGCACCCAGGACACCGGATGGATGGCTGCCTATGTCGCCGGCCACGAACTGAAAATCGCTTTCTTCTCAGGCGAGGAAGTTCCCCTGCTGACCTTCGAGGCCTTGCAAAAATCCACCAGCCTCTGCGGCACCTTCACATACGTCCGCTAGACTTCGGCGCCGGCCTTCAGGCCACCGAACCAAGCTGAGCGCGGACTGCTTCCGCTCCTCCGCTTTCAAATTATTCGACCGGCAATCCCGATGCTTTCCATGCCGGAAAGCCGTCCCGGAACCAATACACGTGCTTATAGCCGGCCCGGACCGTCAGCACAGTCGCCTTGTAACTCTTCCAGCAAGTCGGCCCGTTGCAGTAAAAGATGATGGGCGCATTCTTGTCCTTTGGCAGCTTGGCAAGGTTGAAGGTGTCTGCGGAGGCGTCGAAGTTGACGGTCCGCGTGCTCGACTCCCGGTATGGAATGCTGATTGATCCCTTGATGTGGGCATCGATGAACTCGGTAATGATCCGGGCATCCACCATCGTTGCCCCGCTTTTCATCAGGCTGTTTGCCTTTTCGGCATTGACAACGGTGGCGCCCGTAAAGCTGGTGGGGGTGTCTTCACCAAGCAAGGGAACCGCCAGAAGAAGAATCGCCAGCGGCCAAATCAGATTGCGCATCGTCCGAGAAAGCTGTCCCATGTTCTCCCATCCTTGATTGAATTCATTTTCCGGAAACACCGATTAGCTTCTGTCAGATTTCGGAGTGCTGAGGGGAGTATCGTCGAACGAAAGTAAAGTTTCAACGAGGCTCGGGCTCCGCATGGTCTTCTCGCCCTGGGAGAGGCTTTCTCTTTTTCATCCGGCTCACATCGGTTTTCCGAGCCAACTCCCTCCGGCCAATCCATCCTCAACTGCCCGCCGAGTCTTTGCAGTTTGCCCTTCTGCTGTTAAGATAGAACAAGTCGTGGGGCTGTAGCTCAGCTGGGAGAGCGCCTCGTTCGCAACGAGGAGGCCAGCGGTTCGATCCCGCTCAGCTCCACCAAGTCTTCGCAATTCCTGCACAAGGACCCGCATCGCCCCCTTTACCGGGGGCGTTCGTGTTTCTGGTCGAATCCGCTGTCGTTTCCCCACCAGCCCTTGGCTCACCGTGCCACGGAGACGTGTTGGGGAAGGGAATTGGCGGCTGGAAATCGGGGACAAAGAGAAAACTCAGCGCGCCGGCTCGTAAGGCTCCACGCGCAGGAAATCCGAAAGGATGCCCCGCTCCTCGGGAGTGAAGACGCCCTGGTAGCGGGTCGAGTTCAGCACCGTCTCCCGCTGGTCCAAAGGGACCTCGCGCAGATCGCGGAAGGCAGCCTTCATCAGCGCCTGGCGTTCCACGGGAAGGGTCGGCCAGCGGCGATACGAGCGCTCCACCTGCATGCGGTCCTGTGGAGACAGGTGTTCGATGATCTCCGTGCGTGCCAGGCGTCGCTGGCGTTGCTCCGGAGTGAGATCGTTCACCTGGTGCAATTGCTGCACCAGCCGTTGCTGGTTGGTGGGCGTCAGCCGGCGAAAGCTGGGATCGTTGCGCAGCAGCCGTTCCTGGTCCTGCACGGGAAGGTTGCGATGCTCGTTGAGCCATGCGCCCAGGTGCCCGGCTGGCTGATCGGTAGGCTGCGCATAGCCCGGAACCGCCGGACGGGCATAGCCGGGGCCAAGGTACGGCGGGCCGGGATACGCGGGGCGCGCAGGCGAGGGATACTCAGGCCGCCCGCCAGCGCCGTTCGCCGAATGTTGTACGGAACTTCCCGGCGCGCTTCCAACGATCATCCCCGGTGGTTGAGCCTGGCCGCGTTGAGCCGTCTGGCTCGCGCCATGCGCAGGTGGTGCTGCCGGATGCGCCGCCGATTGCGAAGCTGGCCGGGATGGAGCGGGGCGTGGAGAACCGGAACTGCGAGGAGCTGACAGCTCTGCATGCGCACCGTGGGATTGGCCTGCCTGTCCGCGTGCCCAGCCCAGGGGCGCACAAAGCACAACGCCCGCCACGGCCATCGCAAAAGCCATGGGGACGAGTCCTGCCGCGTTGTGTCTCCGTTCCAGCATCCCTGTCTTTCTCGTACTCGCTTTCGGTCCTGCAATTACCCGCGCGCGGGGACTCTTGTTCTTGCCACACACAGCTTAGTCGTTCGGACCGTTGTTCGCCGAGAGTTCCTCCAACTGGTCCAGCAGTTGCGCGTTCTTGTCCATCGTCTGCAGGTCGCCTACCACCGCCGTCGCTTGCCCGGTCGGCGGTGGCGCTGGATCCCAGCTTGTATAGCCCATGTAGGTTCCCCCGCCCAGCAGCAGCAGTGCGGTCAGAGCCATGGCCGCCAGGGGGCGCACGTGTGTTTGCGGCCCATAGGCAAAGTAGGCTTGCATCCGTTCGATCCAGCGCGTGGGCAAACTGGCCGGTTCGGCTGCGCGCTCCTCCCGCATCCGCGCATCCAGGCGGGTCAAAAAGTAAGGGTTCGGCTCGGGAGCCTGCCAGCTATCCAGCAAGGCCATCGTTGCGCGCAGTTCTTCCAACTCGCTGCCGCACCGCTCACATCCGGCAATATGCGATTGAACCTTGGCAGGCACGTCCTCCGGATCCAGCAGCATCTCTGCCAGTCTGGAGTCCATTCCGCGGCAGTCATCCTTCACTTGTTTCATCGCCAGCCCCATTTCCCGCCGGTCTCGCCCGGCTCTTTGCCCCTTCCGAATTGCAAGCTCTTCGGGGTCTTACCTTTCCGCATTCCCACTTCAACCTGCTACACAAAATCCTTGAGCTTCTCCCGGAGCGTTTGATACGCGCGAAAAAGCAGCGACTTGGTCGCCGATTCGCTCAGCTTCAGCACTTCTCCGATCTGCCGGTAGTCCATCCCCTGGTACTTGTGCATCAATACCGCCATCCGCTGCCGTTCCGGCAAGGCCATCACGTGCTCCTGGATCGCCTTCATCCGCTCATCCCGTAGCAGCCGATCCTCCACACTGGGCTCATCGTCGGCCACTTCCGGCATGGTCCCGGTATCCTCGTCGGGAGAGTCCAGGTAAACGGTCTTTGCTCCCCGCTCCTGTTTCGTATCCCGCGCATGATTCACCGCCAGGTTGGTCGCAATCCTGTACAGCCAGGTAGTGAACTTGGCCTCCGCCCGGTAGCTCGCCCGCGAGCGGTAAACCCGCAAAAAAACCTCTTGCGCCAGCTCCTCGGCAATCGACTGATTGCGCACCATCCGAAAGAGGAAATGAATCATCGCCCGATGGTATTTCTCTACCAGGCAGTTGAAGGCCGATTCATCTCCGGCCGCCACCCGCAGCATCGCCGTTGCGTCACTGCTCGGCGAAAGATCCACTGTCCACACTGCGCCTCGGCTCGTCGCAGCATCCCGCTCCAGCCGTGCGGCTGCGGAATTCGGAAGCAGGGCGCCCGCTCCCAAGGCTGGATTGTTCAGGGCCAAGGTCGCCATGTCTTCTGAAACCCCGTTAGGATTCGAAGGTTGCGCTTGGTCCACTTTTTTTTCTGTACTGCCGCCGTCGCGTCCTTCCATGGCGTCAACACCCGGTACCCGTCCGTTCGCAACTGGCCCCGTATTCGGCCCCGCTGCATAGCCCCCGGCGGCGCACCACACCGCCTCTCCCTCGGCGGGGAAGTCGGGTGCCTGGCGGAATGTACGTGTTCTCCAGCGCATAAAGAGATAAGAGTAAATCTGCTGCGAGTTCGGTGCCGCCGCCGTGGTACAGCTTCGCTCCAGCACTTGGCCGGAAAGCCCTACAGATGTTACTCTAATCTACGGGATGCCCCGCTGGCGCGCGTTGCGCTGGTCATCTTTTCCGGGCGCTTAACTCAGCGGTAGAGTGCCACCTTCACACGGTGGAAGTCGCAGGTTCGAATCCTGCAGCGCCCACCATAAATCATTAAAAATCACTTGCTTATAGCGGATCAGTCACCTTCAAATTCAAGCGTACGTCACTCGCACGTCATATAGCTCGTCTTTGCCCCTGCGCTTTGGTTTTGGTGCCAGCATGGGGCGACTGAGAGCCTGACCAGCCACCACACTCCATTTTCCGCCTCAAACCCGGCCGCGTCGAAATCGCTGACGGCCTCGTCGACCGAAGCCAGCAGTTCGATATCGGCGCGGGTTTAAAGTTGCGCGAAGCGCCGCCGCCGATAGACCGTCACCTGGACTCGTCCGCCGGCCGTGTAGCCCGCGATCAGCCGCGCCACTTGCGCCCGACTCTGCCCGGTCATCTTCTCGATGAAGCGCCGCACCAGACCCCGCGCGGCCTTGCCCAGCAGGGAGTATTGCTCCCGAACCAGCACCTGCTCCACCCATGCGTAGAGTTGCTGGCGGTCTTGGACCTCAAACTGGATTTCCTCGCTGGGCGCCACAAGCCCGCCCACTGCTTCCAAACTCAACTCTTCTGCTCGAACCATGCGGATGTTCACTACCCAGCATGATCGCCCCTTCAGGCTCATCTTGTGTTGGAGAAGAGTTAACTTTGACGCCACTATGTTTGGCATGATAAAATTTCGCACATACTGGCGTTAGCTAGAAATTGACGCCATGTATGTTCCTTCCGATTTCTATTGCTTAGCAAGAAGCAGAATATCCGCTTCGAAGGGCATGGAGCCTCTGGAAAGGGCACATCGAACTTTCTACTAAGCTACGAATTGTATAGTGGTGACCGCTACGGTTCTGGCGTTCGCTTGGTCGCTTCGGCCCATCGGCGAACAACACCTTCGCTAGAGTTTTCTTCTCAGTACGTCTTCGCCAGAGAAGAAGACGTCAAATCAGCGAAGGTGCGCTTCTACGACGTCTTGCTAATAATCCACGAAGACGAGCAGTCGATCCAACCGACCGATATGGAGACCTAAACAAGAAATGATCGATCCTCTTAAAGCTCATCCATCTATGTTCGCCGTGGTATTTCGTCAACGAAAAAGCACTTTGGCCATGGCCTTGGTGCTCTTTATCGTGGCTGTCGTCGCGATGCGGCATATTGAAAGAGGCGAATTCGACTTTAACGTTGACGAATCCCAGCACGCCTGCACGGGACAGTTCGTGGCTTCTTTCATTCGGGACCACCCCATCCTGCATCCAATTCAATATACATATCTGTACTATGCTCATTACCCAGCTCTCTCTGGCGTTATCCACTGGCCACCTTTCTTCTATATTTATGAAGGCGTGATATTTGCGCTATTTGGTGCATCGGTCGTAACGGCGCGCCTTGCCGTTCTGACCATGTCCTTGCTTGGCCTGGCCTTCTGGTTTCGACTCGTTGAAAGGCTTCATTCCACCACGGCGGCAGTGGCCGCGACGCTTCTACTTGGATTCACGCCCGTGGTCGTTCTTTATAACAAGGTCGTGATGATGGAGATGCCCTCTCTGGCTCTCGCTATTATTGCGAGCTACTTGTGGATACTGTTTCTGCAGGAACAACGGAACGAATATTTGTATTGGTTTAGCTTTTCTGCGGCCCTGGCCGTACTCACAAAGCAGAACTGTGTTTATCTACCGCTGTTTTGTCTTCTGAGTCTGCTCGCCCTGGGTGCTTGGCGTCTTTTGCTCCGCCGGGCAACTCTATTAGCGCTGGCTATTGGAGTGGTAATGGCCGGGCCTTATTATCTTCTGGTTTACTTGACACACTGGAAAACAATTGCCGGCGACGCTTTGGAAAAACAACCGTCGTTCATGGGGAGCGTCACATTTTATATAAAGGCCATACCGGAATTGACCGGATGGCCAATTTTGCTGCTGGCGCTGGTCGGAATTATTACGTGTTTTTTTTGGGCGCCACGAAAAAATGTTCTAATCTTCGGCTCCTGGATGATGGCAGTTTACTTGACGATGACGTTGATTGGCCATAAGGAGGCGCGGTATGTCATCTGTCTTGTACCGGCACTTCTCTACTTCGCCCTCTGGCCGCTTCTGTGGAGTGCTGTTCCAAAAAAGGTGTTTGGTGCTGCGTTGGCATGCATGGTTGCATATCTTGCCTGGTCTGCCTGGCTGTACGATCGGCCTTATATTGCTGGTTATGCCCCGGTTGCCAGGGCGATTTCCCAACGCGCCGATTCAGGCATTATTCTTCTAGACGCTGATGTTCCGGCGAACTTTATCTTCTTCATGCGCGAGCAAGATCCACAAGGCCGGTTCGTTGTCTTACGCAAGGCGATGTATTCTTTCCGGATAAAAAGCAGTTTGGGATATGAAGTCTATATGCATACTTCAAGCGATTTGGAGGCGCTTTTTCGCGACGATGGTATCCGGTACATCGTGGTTTCAAATCGACCTCCCGAAAATTTTCCGATCTGCCGTATCCTTCGTGACTTTTTGCAGACAAAGGACTTTCGACTGATCGGGCAATATCCTGTGGAAAGCAATACTGGTGGATGGAAGAATTACTCGTTGCTGGTTTATGAAAATCTACATGTTGTTCAGCCAGAGAGTGCTACCCTGCATATTCCCATGTTAACTCTGTCTCATGGTATAGATATCTCCTTCTCTGAGCTCGGCGTTACGTTTCCATCCCCTGGTCCGAAAGCCGTGAAGCAGTGACAGCCGTGGGTGAGCCGAACGGATCGTGTCACCGATAATGAGACAAGTTGCGCCAGAGTTCAATCTGGCGCAGTTCCTCGGTCGCGATAGGGACGAACCTCACGGCTCGCCCCTACCGCGACCACACAGATTGATCTCAAGGAATGCCATGCCTACCCAAAATTCTGACGTAATCGTACCTGCTGAGTCCTCCGAATACATTTCCTTAATCAGGAGTGGCTGAGATATCCCATGCCCGCCAGGACGCCGCGCATATAGGAGAAACTTCCAATCACACCGGGCATTGGATCGTCGCCGTGCACCTCATATTCCAGATCGACATATCCTTTGTATCCGGTCTTCACCAGGGCCTCAAAAATCTCCCGTACCGGCATGATGCCGTCTCCGACGGTGACCTGACTTTCCTTGCTGCTGAAACTGGTCAGATCTTTCATGTGGACATCGAAAAGCCGCGGCCCCACGGCATGAATCGCTTTCACCACGTCGGTGCCGGCACGGACGGTGTGGCCCACATCGATGCAACAGCCCATGCGCGGATCCATCCCCTTGACGGCCTTCAGAATGTCGAGCGGAGACGGCCAGAGCTTGTCTTCCGGGCCATGGTTGTGGATGGCGATCCGGATGTCGTATTCCTTCACAAACTTCTCAATACGAGGCAGAATAGCCGGAGTCGGGTCGCCCGCAACAATCACCGAGATTCCGGCTCGCTTGCAGTATTCAAACTTCCTGCGAATGTCGTCGTCCTCGTCCTTAGGGAAGTAGACGGTTCCAGCCGCATGAAGCTTGATGCCGGCTGCGGCATAGTCTGCCAAGGCCTTTGCCTCTTCCGCCGCATCAGAAGGAAGGTGATCCTTGACGTCCTTAGCATTCAGGTCAACAAGGTTCAGTTGCTTCATGAAGTCCATCATCTGGGCGCGGGTGAAATTGCGAAACGTATAACTTGCCAGGCCGAGTTGAATGGGAGATGGTTTGCCCGACGCTTGGGCAGGTTCGGCGGCAACAGGAATGGACTTCGCGGCAGCGCAGGCCGCCGCAAGTAAAGCACTGGACTGGACAAAACTACGACGGGATAAGTATTTCATCAACGCAGAACTCCTTGCTCATTGCCGGCTTATGCGCTGGCTCAATCAATCGGGGCACCAAGGCGAGTGGCTTCAATGGGCAGCTTGCAGACCGCCTCTTTCCGGCGGCCTGCAAGCACTGTTCGAGCTTCAAAGATGGGGCTCCCAGCCCTTCTCATAATCGCGGCTCCAGAGCTTCATCGCGGCCGCATCGCCCTGGACTTTTCCGCCCTCGGGGTTGAGTAGCAACTCGTGCTTCATCTCCCACGCGACGTTGGAGAGTTGCAGCATGGTGACGGCAACATTGCCGATGGAGACCGGCGCGTTGAGCTTCTCGCCCTTGCGAATGCCGGCAATAAAGTTGGCAAAATGCAGGTCGGTCATGGAGTCGCGCCCGGTCAGGTCGCCGGAGGATGTTTCCTTGCCGGTGTGGAACTCGCTGGTCTTTTTGCCCTTCAAGTCGTAGATCTCGTAACCGTCGCGATCCACGAGCACAGAGCCGGTAGTGCCGATGATTGTGGATCCGCGATCGCGGCCATAGTACTTCATCCCCTCGCAGCACTTTCCTTCCCAGGTGATCATCTTGTCGTCGTATTCAAAGTTGGTCACGAGGGTATCGTAGAACTGCCAGTCATCCTTGAAATGGTATCTTCCGCCGGATGCGGTGATGCGTTGCGGAAAGTCAACCCCAAGGGCCCAGCGGCAAACATCCACTTCATGGGTTCCGTTGTTCAGGCTCTCGCCAGTTCCGTAGGTCTTGAACCAGTGCCAGTTATAAGGCTGGATGTTGTCTTTGTACGCCTGACGTGGAGCAGGTCCCTGCCACAGATCCCAATCCAGCTGCGGCGGAACCGGTACTTCTTTCCCAATTCCGATCGATCTTCTTACGTTGCTGTACCAGGCCTTGGCAAAGTAGGCGCGACCGATGAGGCCGTTATGAATCCTGTCGACGATCTCGATGGTGTGCGGCGAAGAGCGCTGCTGAGTTCCCATCTGCACCAGTTTGCCATACTTGGCCTGCACCGCAACCAGCAGCGCGCCCTCGGCAGGGTTATGGCTGCAAGGCTTTTCAACATACACGTGTTTGCCCGCCTGCACACCCGCGATAGCCATGGGGGCATGCCAATGGTCCGGGGTGGCGATGGTGATCGCGTCCACATCCTTCAGCTGAAGGATATTGCGAAAATCCTTGTCCATCGCGGGTGCGGAGCCCATTTCGTGCTCCGTGTCGGAGGCAAACTGTTTCATCGTGTTGCTGTCGACATCGCAAACATGCGAGATGCGCGCATTTGCTTTGTTCACCTTGAGCGAAGAGAGATGCGCATAAGCGCGCCCGTGAAGGCCGATTACGGCAAAGTTGAGCCGATCGTTGGCGCCCAAGATCTGGCTATAGCTCTTGGCCGATGAAGCCACGGCCAAGCCGGCAGCGCCGATTGCAAATGTGTCGAGGAATTCCCGTCGAGTAACCAATTTGTATCTCCGTCCAACCAAGGTTTGAGTTGTTCTGCTATCGCAAGTGAAAACGCACCTCTTCGACGAACTAAAGGGTGCCAGAGTCTTTCAGTGCCCGGTTCATGTCCGCCCAACTTATCCTGGTGGACTCCTCCGGTGTGCCGCCGCCATGCCAGTGAGTTTCCAGGCTGAGGGCTTCGTGAAAACCAATTTGTTTCAGGGCGCGCAACTGAGCCGTCCAATCGATGAATCCTTTGCCGACCGGCGCCCATTCGATCTTGCCTTGCGCATTCTTGATTGCATTCTTGCAGTGGCAATGGTGGATGCGATCCTTGGGCAGCATCTCCCATGCGGTCGGGAATGCATCGAGTTCGCCGCGCATTACGGCATTTGCGGGGTCCCAGTTGAGGGCGAGATTGGGAACCTTGACCGCATTCAGCGTGCGGGCAGCCTCGCGGCCGGTCGCTGTGTTGCATTCAAACTCGTTTTCAAGCAGCAGCATGACGCCTTGTTTTGCCGCGGCTTCGGCCCAGTCGCGCAGCTTCTCATCGATGCCCGCGCGGAATGGCTCAACGTTTTCCAAGCGCCAGAAATCGAAGCCGCGAATCCTGTCGGTCTTGAATTGCTTGGCGAGGGCTATGGATTTCTGAAGGATCTCATCCTGTTGCTTGAATGTCACTTCCGCGGCTCCGTGCAGATCGTCCTTGGAAGCATATGGAGACTTGGGCGCTCCCGGAAAGTCCGTCTTGCCAAGGGGGCTCGCGATATCAGTCACCCGCAGCTTGTACTTGGCGAGAATCCTCAGTGCTTCGACAATTTCGGCTTCGCTCAGCGCCATGGTGTTCTTGCCCCACATGGAGCGGAGCTCGATCCAGCTCATGCCGAAGTCATGCGCGGCAACAAAGCAGGCGTGATCGAAGTCCTGGGAGATTTCATCGTTGATGACTGCGACCCGAAACTGTGGACCTGCTGCCCATGCGGGCGCTGAAAAAGTTAGAGACGCGAGTCCGGCCGCCGCGCCTCCGATAAAATGCCGCCTGGAAATATTCTTCATCACTTGAACCTCTTGTTTTTTCATTGCGGGTACCGTGTCGTTAAACAGATTTGAAACATGGTACTTCAATCTCTCATCTTCGATCATCCCTTCGAAAGATTCGCGTGGCGAACCCATGCCACCCAGGGATACGGGATGGTATGATCCCACCGCGCTATGTCCACTGTTTCGCTCTGCAGTGAGCGAGTTTTGAGTGCCCAAGTGTTTCGCGAGCGGCTGGGCGCAGGCTGTTGTGCTTAGGTTATAGCGGCTCCGAGGTATAGCAATTGTGGAGCCACTGTAATACCGAACGAAAGTATTGGTAGCTCTTCTGCCCTGTCAAGGAAAAATCCGAAGCTGGGAGGAAATACCGAATGTGTCTTTATGCGGCACCGTTCGTTTCCCTTGAAACTGTGTGCTTCTTGAGCAACTTGGCCGCGATGGACAATCGATTTATTTTCTGGTTTGGATCGATTGATTCATTTGTAACGATCGATTTAGCGAATAATTTAAACGTCTGCAGAGGCAAATCCGTTTGAAATTGCGCAGCAAATCAGGCGGCCCGACCGGCTTCTCCCGGATCGAAGCCTCCCAGCAGAATGAGCACTTGAGAATCACAAGTGCTCTTGCGGCAGGGACGACGAGAAACTGTTTGCTGAGGGGTGTCCGTCCATGAGGCGAGCGGATTTACCTGGTCCATGAAGAGTAACCTGCTTTACCAGCCAATTTTCTACCGCTTCACAAACGTTGTCTGCTTGTCGGTCTTCAGCGTAAACGCGTCGGCGGGCAGCGGCTGATTCACCTTGATGTTGAAGTACACGCACACGCGGTACTGGCCCGGCCCCTCGTCGAAGACCTGTTTCAAGCTGATTCCGCGCTCGGTGTCCATCCACACCGTCACTTTGGGGATGTTCTTGCGCACCGCCGCATCTTTGGCCACCAGTTCCAGCTTTTCAGTCTTCACACTGTCCAGTGTCTCGGGACCCAGGTACTTGATCTCCCACTTATCTTCCAGATCCTTGCCGCTGGCGCCAAAGCCGAGCATCAGGTAGCTCTCGAACTGCCCCGCCTTGGAATAGCTGGTCACCTGGTTGGTGTTGCCGCCCTCAAACAGCTTGAACTCGCCGTTGGCATAGCTGTACACCTTCACTACGGGCTTGCGGTTGTTCTCATAGATGTGTGCCGCAGTACGGAAGGCTTTGCCTGTGCGCTCGTAATATACCGTGCCCTTCTGCGTATCGGTGTCCGGAATCGGATCCGTGGTCACGGCGTCAAACTGAAAATCCGCCGCTGTGGAGTGAAAAATGGCCGCGGCCGCATCCAGTTTGCGCAGCACCCGTTCCTTGTCGTCGGCGGCTTGGGCGGCGCGTCCTGGCATCAGCAAAAGCGCGAGGCATGTGGCAAACAGAATTCTATTGGGCATGGATGTCCTTCTTTTATTGGACGCGGGAGCCCGCCGGTAAGTCGATGGATTTCACTCGGCAGCGCGCGAATTTGATCATTCCGGAATCATCGGTGCTGAAGCCCGGTCGTCGAATCAGCCATTGGAAAACCGCTCTAATACCGCGGCCTTCTGTTCTCGTGATTTCGACCCGGAGTTTGGGGGCCCCAGGTCCGCGGTCCCCATGGACTGCTCTTCGTCCGTTGGGTGGAGATATCACGCCTTGGGGGACCTGACAACGTAAGAATCCAGGCGGTCACGGCGTTAGCGGTGCGCCCAGACCTTCCAAACCGGAATACCCTGCGCATCGGTAACGGTTTCCCAGTGCTCCACAAAGACCGCATCGCCAGTAACTGGCTCGATCGCCTTGCGCAGTGCCCGTTTCACTTCCATGCGCGAAGCCGTGGTGTGCAGATCCAGATTCACGTCCGACGCATAAACCGTTACCGTGAAGCTGTTGTCGCTGTTGCCCACCACTTGGATTGGGTGGTGCAGCCCCGACGCACGCGTCGGTTTGTCGCCGAAATCCCAGAAGCGCGGTGCAACAAAGATGAACACCAGAATCAGCGTCACCAGGATGTCGTAGTGAAAGCTCCCGCGATTGTACGTCCAGAAAAAATAGTTCTTCAGAATTTTCTTCATACCGGCCTTATCGGGTAATACGCTCCAGCCCGCCCATATAGGGGCGCAGGGCTTGGGGGACAACGACCGAACCATCGGCCTGCTGGTAGTTTTCAAGGATGGCCAGCCAGGTGCGGCCCACGGCCAATCCGCTTCCGTTGATGGTGTGGACGAACTCTGCCTTTGCCTTGGCGCCCGCCGCGCGATAGCGAATGTTGGCCCGGCGCGCCTGAAAGGCTTCGAAGTTGGAGCAGGAAGAAATCTCGCGGTAAAGCTGCTGTCCGGGTAGCCAGACTTCCAGGTCGAAGGTCTTGGCTGACGAGAAGCCCGTGTCTCCGGTGCACAGCAGAACCCGGCGGTAGGGAAGTCCCAGTGCCTCCAGAATCTCCTCTGCGTCGCGGGTCAGCTTCTCGTGCTCGGCGTCAGAGTCCTCCGGACGGGCAAACTTCACCAGCTCGACCTTTTGAAACTGGTGCTGGCGGATAATGCCGCGCGTATCCTTGCCCGCCGCTCCGGCTTCGGCCCGGAAGCATGGCGTATAGGCCGTCAGGCAGATCGGCAGCCGCGTCTCGTCCAGGATTTCGTCGCGGTAAAGATTCGTAACCGGAACCTCGGCAGTGGGGATCAGCCAGTGGTCGTTGTCCTTGAACTCTCCGCGCGCCACCGCTTCCGCATCGGCATCCGAGCAGCGAAAGAGATCTTCGGCAAACTTGGGCAGCTGCCCGGTTCCGAACAGCGACTTGCTGTTCACCATGAACGGCGGCAGCACTTCGGTGTAACCGTGGCCGCCCGCTTCCGCCTTGGCCGTGTGCTTATCCAGCATGAAGCTGATGAGGGCCCGCTCCAGCCTTGCGCCTGCGCCCATGTAGACGGCGAAACGAGCTCCTGAGAGCTTGGCTGCACGCTCCAAATCAAGAATTCCGAGGGCCTCGCCCAGTTCCCAGTGCGGCTTGGCCTCGAAATCGAAGACCGTCTTCTCGCTCCAGGTCTTTACAGTGAAATTATCGGCTTCCGAAAGCCCGGTGGGCACTTCGTCGCGGGTCAGGTTCGGGATGCGCGCCATCGACAGGCGCATCTGCTCATCGAGTGAAGCCGCCGCGGTCTCCAGTTCGTCGAGCTTCTCTTTTAGGGCGCGGGTCTCGTCCATCAGCGCGGTCGCGTCCAGCCCGGCGCGCTTCAACTGGCCCACCTGCTGGGAGAGATCGTTGCGCCGGGCCTTGAGCTGTTCGCTCACGGTGATCGCCTCACGGCGGCTCTGGTCGAGGGCACGGAAATCGCCGAGGAGCGCTCCGGGGTCGGCTCCGCGGGCGCGCAGTTTTGCTTCAACAGCTTCCAGATTCGCACGGACAAAGTTCAGATCGAGCATCGCTCTTCCATTTTACTCGACCCGGAGCTACCCCCGGCCATTTCGTCCCGCCGCACTGGCTTCTCCGGTGCCGGGACCTGCAAGGGTGTCGCCGCGCCACCTCCCGCGCGTCTTTCGAGCGCGGGCCACCTGAAGGGTCCGCCCGCACGGCCAGTGCTGCTGCGTCGGATTGGGCGGGAATGTCATCCAATATGAGAACCCCTGCAACGTGAAGACTTCGAGCCCGTGCGCAGGCGTCTAAAATCGATTTGGGAAGATCTCATGACTGATATTCGCGATACTGTTATCCTCGGGTCCGGCTGCGCCGGGCTTACGGCGGCCATTTACACCGGCCGCGCTGGTTTGAACCCCCTGGTCCTGGAAGGCCACGAGCCCGGCGGCCAGCTTTCCATCACCACCCTGGTCGAAAACTTTCCTGGCTGGCCCGACGGCATTCAGGGGCCGGAGCTGATCCAGAACATGAAGACCCAGGCCGAGCGTTTCGGGGCCACCTTCAAGCTCGCCCATCTGAACAAAGTCGATCTCAGCCAGCAGCCCTATCGCCTGGAAACCTCGGCAGGCGAAATCCTCACCCGCACGCTCATTGTGGCCTCTGGCGCCAGCGCGCGTTGGCTCGGCATTGAGAGTGAGCAGAAGCTCATCGGACACGGCGTCTCCAGCTGCGCCACCTGCGACGGATTCTTTTTCCGCGGCAAGGAGATCGCTGTGGTGGGCGGCGGCGATTCGGCCATGGAAGAGGCTCTCTTCCTCACCCGCTTTGCCGACAAGGTGACGCTGCTGCATCGCCGCGACAGCTTCCGCGCGTCGAAGATCATGCTCGACCGGGCCACCGCGCATCCGAAGATCGTTTTGATGCCCAATACCGTCGTCGAAGAGGTTCTGGGCGTCGAAGAGAAGGAAGTCTGCGGCCTCAAGCTGCGCAACGTCAAGACCAACGAAATCAGCACCCTCCCGGTCACCGGGCTCTTTCTCGGCATCGGCCACGAGCCCAATGTTAAGATGTTCGCCGGGCAGATCGACCGGGACGAAGACGGCTACATCAAGACCACCAACAACGTTTTCGTCACCAGCAAGGGCGCCGTTGTGCCGGGCGTATTTGCCGCCGGAGACGTGCAGGATCGCCGCTACCGCCAGGCCATCACCGCAGCCGGTTCCGGCTGCCAGGCCGCGCTCGAAGTGGAGAAGTACCTTGAAGAGCAGGCCCACTAAGCAGGTCTTTCCGTTGTTCGTTCACCTCTGATCCGGGTGCCCCACCCTCGCCGCGTTTTTGTTTTTGCGGGCAGGGCGGGGCGCCACGGAATCACGATCCTGCTTTTCCGCTGCCAACAGGAGTCCCATGACGGCGCTCGCCGAAAATCTCGAACGCCTCGAAGCGGAAATCGCGGTAGCCTGCCGCCGTGCTGGCCGTCCGCGTTCGGCCGTCGAGCTCATGGCTGTCTCCAAAACCCATCCGGCGGAAACGGTTCGCGAGGCGGCCGCGCTTGGGCTCACACTCTTCGGCGAGAACCGCGTTCAGGAATTCGCGGCCAAAGCGGAGGCTCTCGCAGATCTACGCAAGAACGCCGCCCGTCCGGCCAGGACTCACCTCATCGGTCATCTGCAATCCAACAAGGCACAGCGCGCGGTGGAGATCTTTGACGGCATCGACTCTCTCGATTCGCTGCGACTTGCCGAGCGCCTGAACGAAGCCGCCGCTAAACTGGGCAAGCGCCTGCCCGTGCTGCTGGAAGTCAAGCTCAGCCCCGAGGAGACCAAGGCCGGCCTCGATCCCGATGCGCCCGAAGCTGCGCAACTTCTTGAACGCCTGCCCGATATGTCTCAGCTCCACATGCAGGGCCTCATGACCATCGCGCCCTTCGAAGTTTCTGAAGACGAAACGCGCGCCTGCTTCCGCCGTCTACGTCTTTTCCGCGACTGCTGGGCGCAGCTGTATCCGCGTCTCGGCTTCGAAGTGCTGTCCATGGGCATGAGCGGAGACTTCCCCCTGGCTATCGAAGAAGGCGCAACCCGCATCCGCATTGGCTCGAGCCTCTTCGGCGAGCGTTCGTATCTTTCTCCGATCCAAATGGGGCAGGCCTGATGCTGCGCGAATCCGCCGCCGGCGTCACGCTCGCCGTCCGTGCCCAACCCGGCGCAAAAAGGACGGCCATTACCGGCGTTTATGGAGATGGTCCCGACGCGCAGCTGAAGATCGCCGTTCACGCTCCGCCGCTCGAAGGCCGCGCCAATCAGGCGCTGGTCGCCTTCCTGGCGGAAACCTTTTCCATCCCCAGGAACGCTGTTGAGCGAACTACGGGCGAATCCAACCGCAGCAAGGTCTTCCTGCTGCGCGGAGTCACCCTGGCAAAAGCCCAGACCGTGCTCGCCGCGTGGGCCTCAAAATCCTGAAACATCCACGCCTGTCTTCTTGGGCGAACCGCAGCGAAGTCGAAAGCCTGTCAAGAGCGAAGCCGAAGGGGCCCTGCGGTTGTTCTTCCGGGTGCCTTACCGGCTGTGCGAGCTGAGTGCTGCGGCCAGGGCCTCTTCCGGTTCCGGCCGCACCCGGAAGTCCGCATGAGCCTCGGCGAAAAGGACCTTGCCGTCTTTCCCGATTACATACGTAGCCGGGATGGGCAGCCGCCAGCTCGCTTCGCCATTCACAAACGGAATATTCACCAGGATGCTCTGGTAGTATTCGCGCATCTGCGGTGGAAGCGCATACGCCAGCCCGAACTTTTCAGCCAACTGGCACTCCTGGTCGCGCAGAACAGGGAAGGGAAGCCGGTGCTGG
>Ga0181517_10001507_pt1 | contig 25752 bp, 17 predicted proteins | sample PEATcosm2014_Bin_31_FD_119748 | JGI IMG/M metagenome (GOLD analysis project Ga0181517, IMG submission 119748) | Peatland microbial communities from MTU Mesocosm Facility, Houghton, MI, USA - PEATcosm2014_Bin01_30_metaG | ecosystem: Environmental > Terrestrial > Soil > Wetlands > Peat | place... | reverse complement strand
CAGCCGTTCCTTCTCGTTCGCCTTGCCCGGCGCCGGCGTTTCGGCCGGCGTCGCTTCGGCCGCCTTCGCCGCCGGCGCCGCCGCCTTCGTTGGCGGCGCGAGCGGAGCGAACTGCACCGGGTCGATCGGCGCCGAGAACCGCAACGTCGCGAGCGCTTTGCCCTCGGCGTCCAGCAGCGTCAGCGACGTCGTCTCGCCGGTGCGCAGCGCCTCGGTCAGGCGTTTGGCCCGCGGCCCGCCGACCAGTTCATCGGCGCGCCAGTGCGCGGCCGCGCGCAGCAAGTCGTCGGCGCGATCCGCGCTCGCCGGCGCACCGTCGGCGAACGCCCAGCCTTTGGCCGAACGTGAGATTCTAAAGGAAGCCTTGGGGCCTTGCAAGTCGATGATGCCGACCCGGGTCGGATTCAACACGCCGAGCAAGCGGCGGTCGCGCAGGCCTTCGCGTCCGACCTGAAACGGCATGAGCGTTTGCGCCTGCACGGTGACGATGAACGGCCGGCCGCCGGCCTGCGCGTAGTAGATCGCCGAGTTCCCCTCGCGCGCGCCGACGGTCAGCGTCAGCGTCTTTTCCTTTTCGCCTTCGCCGTAGGTCGCGGCGACCTTCAACGTCGGCTTGTCGAAGGCGTACTTTGGATCATCCAAGGCGGCGTTCTCGGGAAACGTAATCGCCTTGAGGCCGGCAACCTTGTCCAGAATGGCCTTCATCGCCTCTTCGTCGGCGACCGGGCCATTCGGGCCGTCGAGGCGCCAGACCGGCTCCGCCGCGGCCGGCTCCGGCTCGGGCGTGCCTTCGGCCTTCGGCGGCTTTTCCTGCACCAGGGTCAACGGCGGCGCGTCCGCGGCGGCGATCTCGATGCGGGACACCTTCAAGCCGGGGTCGCGCAAGCCGAGCAGTTCGTGCAGCCGGAATTCGGCCACGGGTTTCTCGATGGCCGAAAGGGTGCTGTCGGTGATCAGGAAAACCAGATTTTGATCTTCGGGTTTGACGTACGCCGAATTGTCGATCGGGTTTTTCATGCCGACCCGCACGCGTTTCACGACGCCGCCGGCGTCCAGCGTGATGATCGCGCGCGGCTTGTCGAGGCCGAAGCGCTCGAGCGCGCCGGCGTCGAGGTCTTTGAGCGTGCGGCTCGGCCGGGCGAAGCGGAAGGCGCTGACCAGCGATTGCACCATCCAACGCTCGGTCTGGTCGGCGACCGGCTTGGTCATCTGCCAATCCTCGCCGGTCTTGTCCTTGACGAACTCGATCGTCTCGGCGCCGCGCTCCAGGACGATGCGATTGACCGCGTCATATTTGATATCGAGGACCTGGTCGCCGGCCATCTCCTTCGCTTCCTTCGCCTTCTGGCCCGGGATTTCCCAGAAGAAGACGATGGCCGCGAGGGCGGCGAGCACAATCGAGAGAGCCAAGATTTTTTTGGCGTTCACGGTCAAACTCCAGACCAAAGTTCGCGCCGGGGACGACGCCGCGCCAACCGCCGCCAGGTTCCCCGGCGGCCCGCGCTGCGGCTGGTCATCCCCGCCGGCGGATCGCGACGCCGATGCCCAACATCACCACGAGTTGCGGCATCAAAAAGACCGACGCGAAGAAGATCAGCGCTGTGTCGCGTTCGGTCATCGTGATCGCGTCGGGCGCGAAGGTGTTGGGCCGGATCGAGATGTACGCTTCCTGGCCCGTCAACCAATTGATCGCGTTGAAGAACAGATCGGCGTTGAACCCCTGCGCGACGAAATGGTTGCCGGCGAAATCGGCGTCGCCGATGACCACCAGCCGCGCGGCCTTGCGGTTGTCGCCTTCGCCGACCGTGCGTTCGACGGCCGCGCCCAGGACGAGCGGCCCGGGGATATCGGTCTTCGGGTCCATCTTCGGCTCGCCGCCCGTCTTCATGAACGAGAAGTCGGTCGCGCCCCAACTCTGCGCGCTCGTGCGCAGCAGCGGCTGGGCCATCGCGCCGGGCAGCACGTCTTTCGTTTCCAGCTTCAGCGACCGCGCCTCGTGGAACAGCGTCGGATTCTGGCCGAATTTCTTGGTGATTTCGTGGTCGCCGTAGTCGACGACGATCGGGTCGAGGCCGATGACCGAGCCTTCGAAGAGCCGCACCTGGCGGTCGACGATGATGTCGTTCTGCACGACGACGCCGTATTTGGCCAGGAGCGGTTCGAGGCCCGTGTCGGTCAGCGGGTCGATCATCACAAACAGCCGCCCGCCTTGATCGAGGTATTTTTCGAGCAACGAGATTTCCTCGGGCGGCAGCTTCTTGGTCGGCCCGGCGATGATCAGCAATTTGGCGTCATCAGGGATTTTGCCCGTCTTCAGCAGGACGACGGTGCGCAGCTCGATGTTCTCGTTGGCCAGACCCTTCTTGATCAGGGCGTAGCCGCGCTCTTCCGTGCCGTCGAGCGGCACTTCGCCGTGGCCCTCGACGAAATACACGGCCCCCGCCTGCGGGGCGCTGGTTTTGACGATCGCCGTGGTCAGGCCTTGCTCGGTGACGTCCATCGTGACGTTGGTTTGCCCGGTGCACCGCGTGGCGCCCGGCTGCTTGGCGGCCTGCTCGGGGTCGCCGCAGGTCACGGCCACCGCGCCGCGCTGCGAGATCGCGTAACGCTTGACCTCTTCCGGGTGCAGATCGGGGTCGACGACCCGCGATTTCACCTTCTTGCTGACGGCGCGATACTTCGCGGTCAGTTGTTCGAATTCCTTGGACTCGCCGGCCTTGAAGAAGCCGACGATTTCCAGCGGCTCGTCGGCGGGGATGTTCTTCAGCGCCGTGACGGTCTGGTCGGAGAGCGTGTTGACCTTGGCGAAGGTCATATCGATTTTCTTCGAGTGGCCGTTGGCCAGGATGTTGGCGAAGATCAGCACGCCGAGGAAAATGACGGTGTACAGCACGGCGTTGGCGCCAAACTTGGTCGTCTGCTGCACGCCGGCGCGGCGGCCGTCGGTCTCGTTCTTCTTCGCCGACCAGTTGATCGTGAAGACCACGAGCGAAATCGCGAGCCCGGCCAGGCCCAGGCCGCCGAAGACGAACGGAAACACCAGTTCGTACAGCGTGGCCGACTTGAAAAAGACGAGCATCAGGCCAGCGAAGACGATCAACACCAGGCCTTCCCAAAATAAGACGCGGGTCGAGGCGTTCATGTCCTACCTCCACCTGGTCGATTCCACCGCCCGGGTGGCGAGGAACCAGAAAAAGGCGATGAAACTCAGGTAGTAGACGACGTCGCTGGTGTCGATCAGTCCTTGCCCGAAGCGCTCGAAGTGCTCGGTCATCGACAGGTAGCGCACGACGCCGCCGACCGGGCCGGTCAGCGATTCGGCGAGCCAGCCCAGAATCCAGAACACCAGCAAGACCGTGAAGCTGACGATCGCCGCCACGACCTGGCTGCGCGTCAGCGTGCTGGCGAACAAGCCGAAGGTGATGAACGCCGCCCCCATCAACAGCAGGCCCGCGTAGCCGGAAAGAAGCTTGCCGATGTCCGGCTTGGCGTAGCGCATCAGGATCGCGGGGTAGACGAGCGTCAAGGCGATCAGCAGCACGTAAAAGATCAGCGCGGCGAGCAGCTTGCCGGTGATGATCTCGCCGATGCCGATGGGGCTGGTGAGCAGCATCTCGTCGGTGCCCAGGTTCCGCTCTTCGGCGAACAGGCGCATCGTGACCAGCGGAACGATGAGCAGCAGCAGGACGTTGATGTTGTGGAACAGCGGCGTGACGATCAGGTCGTTGACGTTGATCTGGTCCATCATCTGCGGCTGCTGTTGCGCGTAGCCCATGTACCGGTTGTAGGACATCACCATGTCGTAGAAGAAGAACCCGGTCAGGATCAAGAACGCGCCCATCGCCACGTAGGCCACCGCGCCGTTGAAGGTCTGGCGCAGTTCCTTGCCGGCGATCGCCAGGATGTTACGCATCCGCCGCTCCTTCCTCGCCGATCGTGAGCCGGCTGAACACCTCTTCCAGGGTCGGCCGCTCGTGGCGCAGTTCCAGCAAACCCCAGCCGCGCTGCAGCGCGAGCACGCCGATGTCCGCGCTGGGGTCCGCGTTCGGTTCGCTGGTCACGTAGAACACACCCGGCTCCTTGCCCGCGTCGACCGTCGCGACGCCGGGCGTCTTCTGCAGCGACTTCTGGGCGTCGGAGTCGGGCGCGCCGAGCCGCAGGTAGGTCCGCGCCCGCGCGCCGCCGGATTGGGTGAGATGCTCCAACGTGTCGGCCGCCGCGATCCGCCCCCGGTTGATGATGATCACGTCGTCGCAGGTCATCGTCACCTCGGGCAGGATGTGGGTGGACAGAATCACGGTGTGCGCGCCCGCCAGCGAGCGGATCAGCTTGCGGATCTCCTGAATCTGGTTGGGGTCCAGGCCGATCGTCGGCTCGTCGAGGATCAGCACGTCCGGATCGTGGATCAGCGCCTGCGCCAGCCCGACCCGCTGCCGGTAGCCCTTCGAGAGCACGCCGATCCGCCGGCCCAGGACATCCCGGATGCCGCACTGCGCCGCGACCTTGGCCGTGCGCTCGGCGATCTGCTTGCGCGGCACGCCCTTGATCCGGGCCGCGAACGCCAGGTAGTCCTCGATCAGCAAATCCGGATAAAGCGGCGGGGTTTCCGGCAGATAGCCGATCCGCCGCCGGGCGTCCATCGGCTGCGTCAGGATGTTGAAGCCGCCGATCGTCGCCTCGCCCTCGGTCGGCGGCATGAACCCCGTGATGATCCGCATCGTGGTCGTCTTGCCGGCGCCGTTCGGCCCGAGAAAGCCCAGAATCCGGCCCTTCTCGACCTTGAAGCTGACGTGGTCCACCGCCAGGGTCTCGCCGTACCGCTTGACCAGGTTCTTCACTTCAATCATGACGCCCTCTCGATAGAGCGGTTGCCCGTTCCTTAGATCAAAAACCCGCTGTTAGACACAGAAAGACTTTGACGGTTAAAAGCGCGTGAACAATAAGAAGAGAGAACCGAGGTGTCAAGCCTCAGTGGGCAGTGAACAGTGAACAAGCGACAGTGGTCGGCTGGTGAGGAAACCGGGGGCAAGACGGCCCGGCGGGACGAAGACAGCCCTGGCCAAATTGGCTTTGTTTCGTAATTTTGCTCAAAAAGGGCCGTTAAACGGCGCGAAAACGCAGCATTTTGCGGATTCAGAGCGGCGAAAAACGGCATTCAGCGGCGTTGCGCGGTATTCGCTGACTGTCAAAATATCATCGCCGAAAACGGGCGTTCTCAGGAGCGCGGGGCCGGCCACGACGAAGCTTTACGCGGTCCTGGGCCGTTGACCCGGCCTGTAGTTGCGCGGGCGGCAGGCCCTGAGGAACAAAAAAACGCCCAACCGCTGACTTTCGCCGCCGGAACGCTTACTTTGAGATTGTGTCTTTTTCCAAGCACATGGCGTGAGAAGTTCGATTGCATGGCGCAAACGCGGTAGCATGCACCGACTCTTTCGCGCGGGGCGCCGGCGCCTTGCGATGAGCGTGGGGAGCGGATGAAGACGATTTTGCTGACGGGAAACGAGGCGATCGCGCGGGCCGTGGTCGACAGCGGCGTGCGGGTCGCGGCCAGTTATCCGGGTTCGCCGACAGTGCAGATTCTGGAGAGCATCGCGGAATATCAGGGCGTCTACGCCGAATGGTCGCCGTCGGAAAAGGTGGCGATGGAGGTGGGCATCGGCGCCTCGATGGCCGGCGCGCCGGCGTTCGTCTCGATGAAGCACGTCGGGATCAACATCGCCTCCGACCCGCTGATGACCTTCACCTGGGCGCGGCTCAACGGCCCGCTGGTCATCGCGGTGGGCGACGACCCCGGCCAAATCTCGTCGCAAAACGAGCAAGACAGCCGCATGTGGGCCGAATACGCGATGATCCCCATGCTGCAGCCCGGTTCGCCGCAGGAAGCGTACGACCTCACGCGCCTGGCCTTCGACATCTCCGAGCGATTCCAAACGCCAGTCATGGTGCGCATGGTCGACCGCACCTGCCACATGATGGGCCAGGTCGAGCCGCGCGAGCCGGCCGACCGCCCGGTCAAAGGCTTCGCCGACGACCCCGTGCGCTATTACATGGTCCCGCCGTATTCGCGGCAGGCGCGCGAAGCGGTCGAGGGCCGCATCCCCGCCGTGCAGAACTGGCTCGAAACCGGCCCGGGTTGGCGCGAGGAGCTACGCGACCGGCGGCTCGGCGTCGTGACCTTCGGCGTCCAATATCATCTCGTGCGCGAATGGGCGCCGGAGGCATCGACGTTCAAGCTCGATGTGATCTGGCCGTTGCCGCTGGCCGCGCTGCGCCGGTTCGCCGCCCAGGTCGATCGCGTGCTCGTCGTCGAAGAGCTGTTCCCCTTCGTCGAAGACAAACTGCGGCTCGCCGGCGTCGCCTGCACGGGCAAGGAGCATTTCCCGACGTTCGGCGAGATCGACGCCGGGGCGATCGTGCGCACGCTCGCCGCGTTCGGGTTCGGCGCCGCGCCCGCGCCGGCCTTCCCGGACTCGCCCGCCGAGGCGCCGCGCGGCGCGATGTTCTGCCCCGGCTGCCCGCACCGGCCGGTCATGGTGCTGCTGCGCGAACTGGGCATCTTCTGCCACGGCGACATCGGCTGCTACCTGATGGGCTCCTACCCGCCGTTCGACGTGCTGAAGACCTCGATTTCGATGGCCGCGTCGATCGGCATCGCGCAGGGCATGGCGCGCGCGCTCGAGGGCACGGGCAAGCAGATTGAGCCGATCGTCTCGGTGATCGGCGATTCGACGCTGCTGCACTCGGGCCTGCCGAGCGTGATCAACTACGGCTACAACGCCCATCGTACGAAACTGCTCGTGCTCGACAACCGCGCCACCTCGATGACCGGTTTGCAGGAAAACCCCGTCACGGGCAAGAACGTGCGCGGCGTGCCGACGCACGCGGTCGACCTGGAAACCGTCCTGCGCGCCCTGGGCCTCGAAAACGTGGTCAAGGCGAACCAGTACAACCTCGCCGAGTGCCGCGAGGTGTTCCGCAAGAAGTTTCTCGAAGAGGAAGGCCCGCTGGCGGTGATCGTCACCGGGGCCTGCGCGCTCAAGTACAAGAAGCAGTTCAACTATTATTACGTCGATCCGTCGATCTGCATTGCCTGCCGCACCTGCGTGCGCGTCGGCTGCCCGCCGATCTCGATGCGGCAATATGCGGACCGCGAGCCCGGCGACCTCAAATCGCACATCGACCGCCACCGCTGCGTCGGCTGCTCGGTCTGCTTCCAGGTTTGTCCGGTCAAGGCGATCAAACGCTCGAAGCTCGGCGAGGCGCCGCCGGTGCCGGAACCGCTGATGGAAAGCAAGGAGAGAGGGACGCTGTGAGAAACCGCGAATGCACGCGAATGCACGCGAATCGGAAAAACCAGGGACAGTCATCCTTTTTCCAAACGTCGCGGCGCCATGAAAACGGTTCGCCGAAAAAGGTGACTGTCCCGGTTTTTCGAGCTTCTCTGTGCCCTCTGTGTTTAAGATTCCATTTCCTTCCCGAATCCCGAACCTCGACTCCCGCATCCCGCCCCGAAAGGACCCGCCCATGCCCATGACCAACATCTTTCTCGCCGGCGTCGGCGGCCAGGGCCTCGTGCTGGTCAACCGCCTGCTCGCGCGCGCCGCGATCCTCTCGGGCCTCGACGCGAAAAGCACGGACACCCACGGCCTGGCGATGCGCGGCGGCGCGGTGATGGGCACGCTGCGCATGGGCGAACGCGTCGGCTCGTCGATTTTCCCGCCCGGGGCCGGCGATCTGCTGCTCGGCCTCGAGCCGCTCGAGGCGTTGCGCTGGGCGCACATGCTGCGGCGCGGCGCAACGGTCGTCGCGAGCGAAAACGAACTGTGGCCGTCGCTGATCCTGCTCGAACGCTACGCCATGCCGCGCGACTGGGCCGCGACGATGACGCGCGCCGGGCTGCGCGCCGTCGTCGTGCCGGGCGTCCGGCTCGCGCTCGAGGCCGGCGATTACCGCATGCTCAACGTCGTCATGGCCGGGGCGATATCCTATTTTCTGCCCGTCGATTTCGAGAAGCTCAAAGAAGCGACCGAGGCGCAGGCGCCCAAAGGCACCTTCGCCAAAAACCTCAAGGCGCTGACCGCCGGCCGCGAAGCGGCGGAGAAGACGGCGGCGGCGTCTTAGCTCTAAACACAGAGGGCACAGAACGAAGACACCGAGGGCACAGGGATTCCTTCATCTGTAAGAGCGCGCTTCCGCGCGCGATTCACGCGCGGCAGGCGCGGCCTATCCTCTCCCTCGCCCTTTGGGAGAGGGCCGGGGTGAGGGCCATTCGCCGTTCGCCATTTCTCCTCCCGGCCCCCCAAACCCGCACCCCGCGCCCTTGACCCGCGACCCGATCGCCAATATTAAATGACTGACAATCCGGGCTCGCGACAACTGTTGAGATGGCGAAGTCGTGGCGGGATTGGGTCGAGAGAATTACGCCAGCACCGAAGCACGGTTTGAGAAGGTGCGCTCATCATCACGGAACTGCCCGTACGGCATGGCGGGTTTACCGATCGCTCCACTCATCGTGGAGGCCTTTGTGGACATGGAGGTCAGCGTCGACATACTGTCGCCGCCAGTCCCAATAGGCGTGCAGGGCACCTGCCCCTTCGTTTCTAGCTGAGTCTTCAATGAATTGCATTTCCTTTTTCCACCGCCTGGTGATGTCCGCCTCGGTGGACCATTCTGCGCCTCTATCCGGTTTTAGGTCGGAATAAACCTGCCTTTTTTCCCCGCCTGTGAAATCTTGCGCCAATTGGCAGGCCGCCAACGCTATCTTTCGCCAAGGCTCCGAGTTCTCCTCATAAACTGGGGCAAATTCAACCCATCGACTCACTTCTTCCTGATAATCGGCAAATTCGAGATTAATGTATCCGAGTATTTTGGCCGGTGTCACGATGCCGTGCGTGTCGATCATTCCAAAGAAATGTTTCAAAGAATGCGCCACTTCATAGTCCCACGCCGCGGCGCAAAGCAACCGGTCGAACGCGGATGAAATCCCCTGGTTGTCGGGATCGTCACTTGCCACGGGACGTACGATTTTTTGGACGAACGCAGCATCCGGCGCATACGAACAACGAAGCGAAAACCTCTCACCCCGAGAAAGCTGCTTGAAAATAATTATCCTACTTTCTGTTGCTTTTAGTGCCCACAGGGGCGTCAAAGGGCCGACGATACCTGCCCATTTTTCGATAATGTGGTCCAGGCCTGTGAGGCGGCCCATGTCGGGTATTTGCCACGCCAGGTCCATGAGCCATTCGAAAAGTGTCGCCATCATTCGAATGTTGCGGTCGCCCGCGAAAATAAGTGCATGATCGATTCCTTCGACAAGATTCGCGAACGCCCACCAGCGCCGTTCCAACGGAATAGAGGCCCAAGTGCTCGCAACAGCCATTTCAAACTGACGCCAATCGGTCCAAAAAAGCTCCCCTGCATACCGGAACCAATTGTCATCCTGCGCGTCACTGACAAACATCCGAGAGTAACGTGAGATGAACTCAAGGTCTGCGGCACCGAGCCACGGCATCGACTCCGGCTGCAGATTCAGGAATACCGTGGAGATCAAATACCGCCGCGTGTTGTCGTCTCGGCATTGCGCGAGAAAAGGCGTTAGAAACGACTCTACCCCGGCGCCTTTTTGCTTTCGACGCTCATCGGCAATCCATTCCTTTACTATTTCCGCGGCAAATGCCAATTGATTGCCGATTTCACCGCGTACGACCGTCCCTAACACGAACGCCGTAAGCCCTTTTTTTTTGTAAAACCGGCTGCCCAATTCAAGAGCCAAAAAATAGAAATGCCTTGGAGTCCCTTGCCGTTTATAAAACTCGGTTCCCGCCGTCGTGAACGAGAGGTATTCCTCTAAGCAATCGTCGCGCAACAATTCGGTTGCCGCGTCGCGCGCTAACTCGACAATTTCGTTTTCGCGCCAACCGCCAAAGAGGTCACGTGCGATCTTGTACCATTTCCGCTGTGAAGCGAGAGCTTCGCACTTTTCTTGTAAATCGGAAACGGCGTCACGCCGTTTGTCACGCGGATGCCGTCTCCATACATCCCAGGCTGCCACGAGTTCTGGCCAGGGCATTGTCTGTACCCGGTGTTCCAATTCTTCGACCAACCATCGAAGATCGCCCTCCAGATCCTTTTCGATCTGGACCCGCTCCGTCCGATCACTTTCATGCGTTTGATACCTGAGACCGTCAAGACTCTCAAATGAATGTGCCAGCAGCCGCCAGGCAACTATCCGATTCGCGGCAGGAAAAGCCGCATCCTGCGCAGCCGCGCGGAGACCATCGCGCAACTCGTCTCGCAGTCGCGCGGCCTTGGCGTGCAAATAGGAAACGCGCGAATATTCACGGTAACCAGTCTCGCCATCGACTTTGAAGCCATCATAGGTCAAAGAAAGCAACGGTTTTAGAATGGCCATTGCAATGAGGGTTTCTGCCGTGGTGACCGCTCCCATTTTTTTCAAAGACTCAATCTGGCGTTTTGATTCCCGAACGTCGCTCTCCGGAAACATGTATGGGTATTCGTACTCACCGCTCAATATGTGCTCCAACAGGCCCGCCGCGCTACGAGCCTGTTTAACATCCCGCTCGATTACATCCGTCGGCAGCAATTCTTCTGTATAAACGACGAGTGCTTTAAGTTCGCCGATTAACTGTTCGTACTCAGATTCACGAGAAATATATCTGCGGCATTGAAAAAGTAGCGGTGCCAATTCTCGTACAAGCGCCTCGTGTGTTGTCACGATCGGCGGCCAGTCCGGTAAAATCGCTAAGGATTCACTGTGCGGCGTTTTTGGATTCAGACGAATCGCACGAACAATTTCGACCACGTCGGCGACGCGCGCCGCCGCAAATAACTTCGTAAACTCAACTGCGTATTTTTGTTCTTTTGTGTCGCCTCCGCGCGCCAAGAACTTCATCGTTTCAACGAAATCATCCAACAAGCGAATTTCCTGACCCGTCTGATGTTCTCGCAATTCGACCCCGGCCGCTGCTTTGACTGCCATCTTGAGGTCGTCGCCGGATAGTCCCTTCTCTGCGTCCAGCACGTCTCGCATAAGCGCTCTCGCGTCGCGTGACGCCCGTCTCCCAGCGCCAGGATTTGTAGGATCATTTGGTTGCGCCAGCCATTTGCGAAGGACATAATCACGTATCACGTCCGGTTTGATTTCGCGCAGACGCGCATCCAGACCTCGCGCGTTCACAAACCGTCGCTCAGCCAGATTGTCCCAAATTTTCAGTAGTTCTTCGGGCGCAACACCGGCGCGCCCACCTATAAATCGTAACAATCGGTCATTTTGAATATTCACGGGACCAAACAACGCGAGGTGCCTGACAGTTGAGTTGATTTTGTCGTGGGGTCCTAACACAGAAGGGGTGTGCTCAATCGCGGCTTTCAGATAACTCCTCGCTGTCGATTCCGCGTTGTCCAAAAACGATTTTAGATTCCGTTCCTTTTTCATAAGACTGATTGCAATTGCAATCCAGACAGGGAATCCGCCGAATTGGCGGCTTAGCTGCTCCACCAGTCGTTCACGGACGTGAGGAGTCGGAATTTTGAGCCCTGCCCGCCTAAAAAGCTTATTTACCAACCATTTGGAGTCTGCTTCCTGCAGCGGCGGCAATTCGATGGGTTTGGCATCGACCACCGAACGTTGTTTGGCATCCCATAAATTCACGATTGCGGAATCGTCGGAACTTCGGGTTACAATAATGGCTTTCCACAAGCCAGCTCTGCTATTCGGACCACGCATTTGTTCGAGCAGCGTGTCGATCGTTCTTGCTTCAATGGGGTCGTCAATTAGGAGAAGGGTCTTGCGTTCCGCAACAATATTAAAAAACCAATCCGGTGTCGAAGCCATTGTGCTTACGTTTGCCCAGAATACCCGCCAACCCCCGGACGCTCGTCGCCCAACTTCAAAAAGAAAGCGTGTCTTTCCGACTCCGCCGGAACCATGGACCGACAAGATTCGTTTTTCGCCGACGAGGAACGAGAAGACCTCTCGCATTTCCTCTTTTCTGCCGACAATCTCAACGTCAATGCCGCCCTGATTCGATTCCTGACCGCGAATGACTTCAAACGCTTCGCCCAAAGACAAAAAAACTCGATTCTTGCCGCCAAAAAAACAGGCCTCAACCTCCGGGTAGTCGGCAAGAAGGCCATCCAGGTGGCTCGCCGACCAATAGGTCGCTGTTAGTCCAATTGTTTTAAATGGCGGCACAACGGAATCCTGCCATTTCGCATCGAATGCCGCATCGACGTAAGCGTTCGTAACCAACACCCAATTCTCGACATGCTCCCAAATCGGCGCGTATCGGTGGCCGGTTTTCTTATAGGCCTTGATTTTTTTTAGTTCGGCGCGCGCATCGGCGAGTGCACGCGAGGCGTTTCGAGAACCATGAAATTTGGCTTGGTACACGGTGTGTCCGTCACCGGATCGCGCATCCTGGGCACCGTCGGGGCCGGCCGACCCGAACAGTCGCGCCCCGGGATCAGTTGCGAACACAAGCGAATTCACTAGCGATTGGAATGTACCTCCCGTTTGAATTGTCGCCCAATTCCTGGGTGCACGGTTCATGGTTCTCATCCTTGGGCGCCGGCGACGGTATTAAGAGAGATCTTCAACCGCAGTTCGCCCTCGAATATGATGCCCTCTCCGGTTTTCGGTTAAGGGTTCTAAAGGAACGGCTGCTGGAGCGAATTTGACGCCAAGGAGAGGCAAGAAGCAAGGTGTATAAAGCTTGAGACCGTAAGCCGGAAGACAAGAGTCATGCGGAATTCCGGTTACAGTACATTCATCTCCTTCGCGTAATTCCGCGCGTGCGGCGCATGCTGCCTTCGCCAAGTCTTCAGCAACCCGGGGGAATCCGTCCTGGAACGGACGTCGCCGCCGTTTCGCCGGCTCGGAAAGGCCCTCTTACGGCGAAAGGGCGCGTGGGGCGAATCGGAAAAAATCGTGTTAATGCGAGCGCCAGGCGGCAGACCGTTGCCGCGCGGCGAGGCGGCAGGAGCGCGTCGCGCCCCGTCGGGGCATTGAAATTGCTGGGAGCGCCCGAGCCTGGCTTGAGCGCAGCCGAAGGGTCGCCGCTGGCGTCGGTCTTAGAAACGCCGAGGGGGCGCCCGCATTCGCGAGGGCAGGCGAGGCGCGCCCAGCGAGTTTTTTCGCGGGCACAGACATATTTGCGGCTTTGCGGTGAAAGAACGCCCTCACCCGTCACGCTCTATGCGTGACGACCTCTCCCAAGGGGAGAGGTGCGGTGAAAAAACGCCCTCACCCGTCACGCTCTACGCATGACGACCACTCCCAGCGGGAGAGGTGCGGTGAAGAAACGCCCTCACCCGTCACGCTCTACGCGTGACGACCACTCCCAGCGGGAGAGGTGCGGATAACTGCGCTCTTCGCGTCTTTGCGGTGAAAAAACGCCCTCACCCGTCACGCTTCGCGTGGCGACCTCTCCCAGGGGGAGAGGCGCGGATCAGGGACAGAGGTGTGGACGCTTCGGCGCATTTCACTTATCCTAATTTCATTGAGTTGGAGGAAGCCATGCGCCGAAAAAGGGTCTTGAGCGCCCTGTCGCTGCTGACAATGATCGCGCTGCTCGGCGCGTGCGCAACGGCGCCGACCGTCGCCCCGCCGCGCCCCGACGCGCGGCGGATCCTGGCGGCCGGCCACGGCGCGGCGCAGAGCCAGGCGTGCGTCGCGCCGTACACGCCGGCGCCGGTGCTCATGTTGGCGCCGGTGCGCCTCAACGGGGACGGGCGGCCGTTGTCGTTTCTCGTGGACACGGGCTCGCCGACGATGGTGGACGTCTCGGTCGCCGACGAGTTGCGCCTGCCGGCGGGCAATCGCACGGCGCTGCACGACGCGGCCGGCGAGAACGAGATCATGCATACGGCGCGGATCGAAACGCTAGCCGTCGGCCAGGCGCAGGTCGACGATTTGATCGTGGCCGTGGCCGACCTGAATAAGGGCGCCGAGAAACGACGCCCGAAGTTCGACGGAATTTTGGGCCACACGTTCCTGCGGCATTTCACGATCACCGTCGACCCAAAGGCGAAAACCATCGCCTTTTGGCCCGCCGGTCCGGCGGCCGACGAGGCGGTCGCGCGCGAGGCGGCGGCGCCCGGCGCGATTTCGCTGCCGCTGCAAACGTCGGAAACGCCGAGCATCCTGACCCTGCCGATCCGCGCCAACCAGGAAAAGCGGACCTTCGTCGCCATTGTCGACACGGGCAGCAGCCTGCCGCTCGCCGCCCCGCAAATGGTGGCGGACGTGTGGCGGTTGCCGACCGGGCCGGGGAATTCGTACGAGATCGACGGCATCGCCGCCGTCACGGCGTTTGGCGAGCGGGTTACGGGCGCCCACGGCTATCGCGTGGACCACCTGTTCCTCGGCGACGCCGACTGCGGCCTGTGTCCGCTGGTCGCCGGCAAGTTCGCGACGCCGTCGCTCGGCATGAGGTTTCTCGCGCAATATCGCTTCACCATCGATTACGCGGGCAAGCGGCTGGTGTTGGTGAAGATTAGGTCGTATAGGAGACATACGACCAATGCGACCTATTCTCTCAGCTCACCCGTAAGATGCTCAGCCCGTTGATCCCGTTGATCGTGTCAAAAAAAAATCGCCCTATCGCCGCGCGGCCGGCACGGCCGCCGCGGCAAGGCTAGTCTTTGTACGGGCTCGGCACGCCGGCAGGCTGCACCTTGTAGCGCCGGTGCACCCAGAGCCACAATTCCGGATTCTCGCGAATGACTTTGGCGACGGCGTTGGCCTGGTTCTGGGTGTTGATCCGCAATTCCTCTTCGGGGTCTTCCGGGTGCGGCTCCCAGGGCACTTCCTCGGTCATGACCAGTTTGCAGCGGCCGGGGCCGGTGCGGAACGCATAGCCGACGAGCACGGCGGCGCCGGTCTCGCGCGCGACCCAGGCGTTGGATTTCACGGTCGAGGCCTGGCGGCCGAGCCAGTCGACGAAGATGCCCTGGTCGAGCTTCATGTTCTGATCGACGGCCATGATGATGCCTTCGCCGCGCTTGAAGCCGTCCAAAATCCGCTTCATCGAGTTCTTGTGCAGGATCGTGCCGAGGTTGGCGTCCAGGCGCGCGTTGCGCACCAACCGCTCGATGTCGGCGTTCGATTGGCGCTTGGAGACGATCGAGATCGGGTAACCGCCGATGCTGGCGCGGCAGCCGGCGAAGTCCCAGACGCCGATGTGGCCGCCAATGAGGATCACGCCTTTGCCGCGATTGTAGGTTTCGGTGAGCAGATGCTCGTTTTCGATGGGGAAATTGGCCCAGTATTCCTCGTCCATCTGCGGCGTGCGCACGTAGTCGAGCGCGTGCCGGCCGAGGTTGATCATGCAGGCGCGGTAGATGGCCTGTTTTTCCGCGGCGGTTTTGGAATCGCCGAACGCGATATCGAGGTTGGTGAGGGCCACGCTGCGGCGAATTCGCAGCCGGGCCAGCAGCCGGCCGACGACCCCGCCAAACCAGTCGGCGGTTTTCCACGACATCGCGCGCAGCGGCGGCAACAAAAGGCGCAGGAGCAACTGGAACGCCCACGAGCCCTTTTCGAGTTCGGGCTCGGTGTGGGCGACGACATAGTCGTGCGCTTCCTGGCGGGTCCAGGGGAACGGTTTCGGCCGCGGCGTGCTTTTCGACTCGACGTTATTGTCAGGCATGGCGCAATCTCGTCGAACGCTCGGCCCGCGGGCCGCTTACTTGCCGCCTGTTTTCGCCGGCGCGGGTTTCTTCGCCGGGGCCGGCGCGGCTTTGTCGCCGGCCGTCGGGGCGGGTCCGAGATTCATCGAGCCGCTCGGCGGGGGCATGCCGGGGCCGCCCATGCCGCCCATGCCGCCCATGCCCTGCGGCATGCCGGCGGTGGCGGCCTGCGTCACCTGGGCGATGACCTTGTCGTTCAGCTTGACGCTGGCTTTGGCCTTGAGATCGTTGACGATCTTGGCGATCGCTTCCTGTTGCGCCTGCTGCATCAGGAACTGCGCGATCTTTTCCTTAACCTCTTCATACTTCTGGCTCGCCAACTGGGGCGTGCTGTCGTAGAACTTCCGCATCGCGGCCTCGTCGGGCGCCTTCACGTCTTTGGTCGCTTCCTGCATGAATTCGCCGAACACGATCTGCTTGACGACCTGCTGGAGTTTCTCCTGCATCTCGGCCTTCTGCAGCGCGCCGTCGGCGGCGGCCTTCTCATACACGACCTCAACGCCAACCAGGTTGTCGACGAGGTTCTTCATGCCGTCGGGCGAGAGCAGTTGCGGCTTCATGTACGCCGGCATCCGGGCGATCATGTCGTCCATCAGTTTCTTGGGGATGGGAGTATTGTTGACCCAGGCGACGACCTGGTCGTCGGGCAGGATGGTCGTCGACTTCAACGAGATCGAATCCGCCGTGGCCGCGGGTTTCTTGGCAACCTGGCCGTTGCAGGCGATCGCGAAGGCCGCAAGCGCCAGCAAGCCGGCGACGAAATACGTTAAACGTTTCATTTTTGGTCCTTGTTGAGTTATGTGATTGGCTTCCTTCCCTCCGAAGCGGTCGCACTCTAGACGCATTGAACCGTGGAGTCAACCGGCGAAATCCGCGACGCGGGCCGCGAGACAGGGGGCGGTTGAGGACGCCCGCGAAGCACAGCCGAGGGCGGCTGCGCCGCAACATGTCCGATCAGCACGGCCGGTTTTCCGCGGACGGCGATCGCGGTTATAGTTATTGAGTTTTCAACGACGCGCGAACGACCGACGCGGGAAAGCGATCCGATGCAATGAACGAACCGACGAAGCGACTGGTGTTGATCGACGGCAGCGGCTACATCTTCCGCGCGTTTTTCGCGGTCCGCGCGCTGAGCACTTCGACGGGCCTCCCGACCAACGCCGTTTTCGGCTTCGCCAGCATGCTCGACAAAACGCTGCGCGACCTCGCCCCCGACGCGGTCGCTGTTTGCTTCGACACGCCGGTGAAAACGTTCCGTCACGTGCGCTTCCCCGACTACAAAGCGAATCGCCCCGAGCCGCCGGAGGCGCTGGTCCCGCAATTTCCGCTCATCGTGGAATTGGTGCAGTTGCGCGGGCTGCCGATGTTGCGCATCGAGGGCTTCGAGGCCGACGACCTGATCGGGGCGCTGGCGCGGCAGGGCGAGGCGGCGGGCTGGGAGGTCGAGATCGTCACGGGCGACAAAGACCTGATGCAGCTCGTCAGCGACCGCGTGCGCATTTTCGACGGGCTGAAGGAAACGTGGATCGGCCCCGACGAGGTGAAAGCGCGGTTCGGCGTCGAGCCGGCGCGGGTGATCGACGTGCTGGGCCTCGCGGGCGACACGTCCGACAACGTGCCCGGGGTGCCGGGCGTCGGCGAGAAGACCGCGAGCAAGCTGGTGGTCGAGTACGGCAGCCTGGAAGCCGCGCTGGCCGCCGCCGACCAGATCAAGGGCAAGCTCGGCGAACGGCTGCGCGAAAACGCGGAGCTCGCGCGGCTCTCGCGCGAACTGGTGACGATCGACGTGAACGCGCCCGTCGGCAAGACCATGGCCGAACTGACGCCGGCGCCGCCGGACATCGAGGGCCTGCGCACGTTCTACACGAAGCTGGAATTCCGCGGGCTGCTGGCCGCCCTGCCGTCGCCGAAATCGACGATCGACCGCGACAAATATCGCGCGATCCTCGACGAAGACGAGCTGCGGGCCGTGATCGCGAAACTGGAAAAATGCGAGGGTTTCGCCTTCGACACCGAGACCACCTCCACCTCGGCGATGTCGGCGCACCTGGTCGGCATGAGTTTCTGTTGCGGCGCGCAGGAGGCGTGGTATCTGCCGCTCGCGCACTCGTATCTGGGCGCGCCCAAGCAAATCCCCGTCCTGCGGGCGCTGGCGCTGCTGGCGCCGCTGCTGACCGATCCGCGCCGGCCCAAATGGGGACAAAACGCCAAATATGACATGTTGGTGCTCGAGAACGCCGGGGTCAAAGTCGCGGGGCTAGTCGGCGACACGATGATCGCCGACTACCTGCTCGGCGCGGGCCTCGGCGGGCATTCGCTGGACGCGATGGCCCAACGGCACCTGGGCCACACGAACATCAAATACTCCGAGGCGACCGGAACCGGCAAGAACAAGGTCACCTTCGACCAGGTCGAGATCGGCGCCGCGACCCGCTACGCCGCCGAGGACGCGCACGTCACGTGGCTGCTGAAGGAAAAGCTCGAGCCGGCGCTGCGGCGGGACGAAGGCGGCTGGCGCATCTACCGCGAGGTGGAGATTCCGCTCGTCGAAACCCTGGCGGCGATGGAGCGGGCCGGCGTGGCGATCGACGCGCCGTATTTCGCCGCCCTGTCGCAGGAGATGGACCACCGCGTCAACCTGCTGGTGAACGAGATCCACCAGCTCGCCGGGGAGCCGTTCAACCTCAACAGCCCGGCGCAGATCGCCCGCGTGCTGTTCGAGAAGCTGCAAATCAAGGCCGGCCGGAAGACCAAGACCGGCTTTTCGACCGACGCGGCAGTGCTCGAGAAGCTGGCCGAGGAAGGCCACGACGTGCCGCGGCTGATGTTGGAATATCGCGCGCTGGCCAAACTCAAAGGCACGTACGTCGATGCGCTGCCGCTGCTGGTGAATCCGCGCACGGGCCGCATTCATACGAGCTTCAACCAGACCGTCGCCGCGACCGGCCGCCTCTCGTCGAGCGACCCGAACCTGCAGAATATTCCCATTCGCAGCGACGACGGCCGGCGCATCCGCCAGGGCTTCGTGCCCGCCGCCGGCAAGCTGCTGCTCGCCGCCGACTACAGCCAGATCGAGTTGCGGCTCGCCGCGCACATGGCCGGCGACCAGATCATGATGGACGCCTTCCGCGCCGGCCTCGATGTGCACACGCGCACCGCCGCCGAACTGATGAACGTCTTCCCCAACATGGTGACGCCGGAGATGCGCGCGGCGGCGAAGACGGTCAACTTCGGCGTGCTCTACGGCATGGGCGCGGCGCGGCTCGGCCGCGACCTGGGCATCGGCACGAAGAAGGCGCAGGAGTTCATCGACAACTATTTCGCGCGCTTTCCCAAACTCCGCGCGTGGCTCGACCGCACGCTCGCCGAGGCGCGCGAACGCGGCGAGGTCCGCACCATTCTCGGCCGGCGCCGGCCGCTGCCCGATCTGACCAGCGCCGACCCGGCGGCGCGCTCGGCGGCCGAACGCGCGGCGATCAACACGCCGGTGCAGGGCAGCGCGGCGGACCTGATCAAGCTGGCGATGCTGTCGTTGCACCGCCGCATCGAAAAGGAAAAACTGCCGCTGACGATGATCCTGCAGGTGCACGACGAACTGGTGTTCGAGGTCGAGCCGGGCGCGGCGGAAGAGTGTCTGGCCATCGTCAAAAAAGAGATGGAAGACGTGATGGAACTGGCGGTGCCGATCGTCGTCGAGGCGAAGACCGGCGCCAACTGGCGGGAGGCGCATTGACGACGCCCGTCCGTACGACGCGCCTGGCCGTCGCGAAACTGATCACGGCCCTGTTCGCGCTCGCCGCGTGTCTCGGCGCGATCTGGTATTTGAACCGCGAGGCCGCCGCGCCGGCGCCGCGAGCGAACCCGCCCGCGCCGGTCGGGCCGCGGCTGGAGACGCCGCCGAGCGCCGTCGCGCCGCCGGCCGCGACGCCCGACGGTCCGGTTGAGACGCCGGCCGAACGGCTGAAGAACACCATCGTCAACGTCAGCGACGGCGAATCGGCGATCACCGCCGACGGCCGCCGCATCCGCTACCTCGCGATCGACGCGCCCACGGGCAACGAGCCGTTCGCCCGTGAAGCGACGGAACTGAACCGGCAACTGGTCAATCTCAAGACCGTGCAGCTTTCGCCGTGCGCGAAACGCGACGTGGATGAAAACGGCCCGCTGTTCGCCGACGTTTCCGTCGATGGCGCGTCGGTCGAAGGCGGCCTGCTGAGCCTCGGGCTGGCCGAAGTCCGCCACGACCCGGATTGCATCGCCGACTGCCGTCGCTGGTGGAAGCTGACGCTCGAGGCGTGGCGCGACAAACGCGGCATGTTCCGCGACGCGTCCGGCCGGCCGACGCCGGCCGTGGTCGCCGACCGGCTGCTGGGGCATTACGGCCTGGTCGCCGGCGTGGTGCACGACATCGGCGAATCGTCCGACGCGTTCAACGTCAACTTCGGCGACAGCAGCGTCGGCGTGTTCACGTTGACGATTTCCAAGAGCGACCTGGAGCCGTTCTTGCGCGACAAAATCGATCCGCGAACGCTGGCCGGCAAGGAAGTGACGGTTTTCGGAAAAGTTGTTTCGTCTTACGGAACAAGGATCTTCGGCGTCTGCCCGACGCAGGTTGTCACCGTAACGACGCCATGACGAAATGGACAACCGCGAATGAATGAATTTTCTTGATTGAACCGCGAATCAGGAACGGGAACCGCGAATGCACGCGAATGCACGCGAATCCGACATGATCTACATTTGTTCGCCCGCATCTGCGGGCTAATCAAAATTTCATTATTCGCGTGGATTCGCGTGCATTCGCGGTTCCCGTAAATTGCATGACTTGCCGGATTCGCGGTTCCAATAATTGCAACACTTGCCGGATTCGCGGTTCCTTCACCTCATCCCATACATTCGCGGTTTGAAATCACTTCACGCCGACGGTCAGCAGGATCCGCATCAGTCGCATGCCGGCGACGCGGTGATGCGAGAGGCGCAGCCCGGCGTCGGCGAACAATTGCTCGCGTTCGGCCGCCGTGCGGGCGCGCTCGCCGAGCAAACGGCGGAGCGGCGACGGTTTGATATCCGCCAGAATGAAGCGGCCGCCCGGGCGCAGGACGCGGACGGCTTCGCGCACGCCGGCGGCCTGGTCGGCCCAATGGTGAAAGGAAACGCTGGTCAGTACGGCGTCCGCCGAGCTGTCGGGCAACGGCAGTTTCTCTCCGGGCGCCAGGTGAAATTCCGCGCTCGGCGTCAGGCGGCGGGCGACTTCGACCATGCCGGCCGCGGGGTCGACGCCGATCAGCCGCGCCTCCGGCCACCGCGCGTGAACGGCCCGCAATAATCGACCCGTGCCGCAGCCGACGTCGACGACTGTGCTCGGGGGCGCGGCCGCCAATTCGTCGATCACCGTGACGTGGACCGGGTCGAACATCAAGCGTTGCAACAAGGAGTCATCGTAGGTGCGCGACCAACGATCGAAACGTGCAACATCGCGATTGGCATGGTTCATGGACGGCGAGTGTAGTGCGGCAGCCGGCGCGGCGCAAGATGAAGCGGGGCCGGCCCCAGGGCAAACGCCTCTAAGCGCCCAACACCGCGTCGGGGGGCGCTTGTCCGGCGGCGATTTTTTCCAAGGGCATCGCGGCGAAAACGCGGCTATGCGTGTCGTGCGACGGAATGCCGTTCGGGAGTTCCAGAACCGTGCCGAGCCACGGGCGCTGCGCCAGGCCAAGGGTCTCCATGTCCGTGAATCCCGCGCCCCCGCAGTCCAGGCAGCAGACGCCGATGACCAGGATGTCGATCGGCTGGCGCAAGCGGCCGAGATCGGGGAAATGGAACGGGGCAAGGTCTGTCCCATGAAGGATCGCGAGCACTTCCCTCACCAAACCTGGCAGGCGGGGCGCAATGTGGTCCGCTATGTCCACCGAGACTCGGTCCGACCAGACCTAACTGCAGATGCGTTTACCCTGCGCCCGCTGCGCGAACGCCGTCTCGCGGGCCGCTTCCCTCCGGCCGGCCGCTTTTCGCGCGGTTTCTTTTCGACTTTTCCGTGGCGAAAAACGTTGGAAAAAAAATAGCGCCGTTATTACATTGATTGCTGTGCACAAAAACGAGGCCCGCCGCCGGCGTGGGCGGCCCGGGCGACGAAGCGATGAATGTCGATGGGGGGCGCAATTATGGAACGTAGCCGCCGGCGAATCGCCGCGGTGGACCCCGACGGCGAACGCGGCCGGCGGTTGCTCGAGTTGATCGAGGCCGAAGACTGCGCCGGGGTGCATCTGTCCGACTGGGATCGAGCTCTGCAGGAAATTTACAACGACCCGCCGGACCTCATAATTTTGGCGGCGGAGGGCCGGCGCTGGAAGGCGACGCTGCGGAACCTGAAAACCGATCCGGTGTTCGGGCACCTGCCTGTGCTGGCGTTGATGGAGCCGGCGACCTTGGTGACGGGCGCGCCGTTCGCGACCCTGCCGGTCGACGATTTCTGCTTCCTGCCGCTCGACGACCACGAACTGCGCCTGCGCATTCGGCTGGCGATCGAAAAGGCCGCGCGGCGGCTCGACGCCAATCCACTGTCGCGCCTGCCCGGGGTTCACGCGGCGATCGCCGCCGTGCAACAGCGCATCGACGAGAAGAGGCCCTTCGCCTTCGCCCTCGTCGACATCGACACGCTGCAGGCGTTCAACGACCGGTACGGCTTCGCCCGCGGCGACGAGGTCATTCGCATGACCGCGCGCGTGCTGGCCAACACCGTCCGCAGTTTTCCGGACGCGCGGGGCTTCGTCGCGCACCTCGGCGGCGACGACTTCGCGCTGGCGGTCGACCCGTCGGCGCTGGAATCCCTCAGCCGCGAGGCGCTCGTGCAATTCGACATGCTCGCGCCGACCTTTTATGACGATGCCGACCGTCAACGGGGCGGCGTCGAAATCCTCGACCGGCAGGGCAACCGGCGCGTTTTCCCGCTCGTGACGCTATCGATTGCCGCGGTCTGTTCGAGCAATCACGACTTCACGCACTACGGCCAGTTCGCGGCGGTGGCGACCGACGTGAAGAAAAAGGTCAAGGCGATGGCGGGCTCGAACTGCCTGCTCGACCGCCGCTGCACGAAGGTCGACGAACCGACCGACGAAACGCCGCGGGTGAATTGATCCGCATCCGGCCGAGAACTCGGCGTCGCCTTTGGCCGCATCCAAAGGTTCTTTTTGCCCCAGATGAACGCAGATGGCCGCAGATACGGCACAGGCCATGCGGTCCGGGCACGGCCGGTTTCGCAAGCGCTCAGTTTGTCGCGGTGATGCCGCCGCCGAAGCGCACGCCGAGGGAGACGAAGCCGCCGAACATCTGGGTTCGCGGGCCCTTGCCGTAGGCGTCGATGTCGCCGGCGTCGCCGCCGGCGGTGATGCTCCACGCTTCGGTGGTCAGCGGCGCGTAGCCGCCGACGGTCAACGACCACACCATGCCGATCAGGCCGTTTTCTTTGTGATAAAGAATGGGGGTCCATTCGGCGGTCAGGCCGAGGCGGCCGAGCCAGGCGTTGCGATTGAAGGTCAAGTTGTCGTCGCCGTTGGGGATGCCGATGCCCTGGTAGCGGCCGGTCACGCCGTCGAGTACGAAATTGAGCGACGACAAACCGACGCCGAGTTCCGGGCGCAGCCGCCAGCACGGCGTCGCGATGGCGTCGTAACCGACGGACAACGTGTAATAGCCGCCCGCGAAACTGACGTCGGATTGCTTGCCGCCCTCGTACAGCAGAAACGTGTGGCCTTCCAGGATGAGGTGAAAATTCTGTTGCAGGACCAGTTGCAGATTCCAACCGATCGCCGGCGCGACCGGCGAAAAGCGGTGGATTCCCGCCGGGCGGAGAAAGCTGTTCATGCCGCTCATGTCGATGATCAGCGGTTGGATGTCCAGTCCGCCGTAGATGCCCCAAAGCAGACTGTCGCCGGCCCCGGCCGCGCCGGTCAGCAGGACGATCAACAAGCCGGCAAGCAAGATCTTGCGCATCAATTTCCCTCCGGTGAAGCCGCGCCAGGATAGCACATCTCCGCCGGCTTGTCGGCAACGGAGCGGGGCCGCGCCGCGATAAAGAAAAGGCCGGCCTCGCGCGGCCGGCCGTCGGTATTGTCGCAGTCGCGGTTACTCGGTCGTCCCGACTTCGGAGGTCAACTTCGCCGGTCGTTCGAAGACCACGGTCAGGTCCACCCGGCGCCGTTCGGGGTCTTTCTTGCCGGTGGAAGCGACGGGCGCCGCGGAGACCGCGGCAGCCGCGGGCGGCGGCGCGTTCTTGTCTTTCGGCGTCGCGCTGGCGACAAAACCGGCGGGGTGGCCGTCAAGGGCCTGCATGAAGACATGCGCGGCCGGGAAGCCGTTGGTCGTCAGGTAGAAACGGGTCACGAGGGCGCGGCGTTGCGCCAGGGCCATGTTCTCGTCTTCCGTGCCCGGCGGATCGGTGTAGGCGGTGAGCACGACGTAGAACTTGTGGTTGGCGTACATGGCGTTGAGATACGCGAGGGCCTTATCCAGCTTCTCGCGTTCCGCGGGTTTGATCGAATTGGAAGAGAAATCGAAATAAATCGAGGTCTTGAAGTTCTTCAACTCGTCCGGCGGCCCGCCGGCCTGCTCGGTCACGGCGGCAGCCACGGGCGTCGAATGCGCCATCGCGCATTTCTTGGCGAAATCGGCGAGCGCGACCGTTTGGTCGGCCGCTTTCGCCGCCTGGTCGGTTTGGTCGACCGCGAGCAGTTGCGTCTGCTGCAGTTTCATTTCGGCGCTGGCGAATTCGTCCGGGCAGAGTTTCATCGCTCCGGCGGCCTTGGCGTCGTCAACCGCCTTCTTCGCGGCGTCGATCTTCGGGGTCAGAACGTCGGTTTTCGCGGCGCAGCCGGCGAGCAACGCCACCGCGCACAGAACGCACAGAATGCCAGCGATCCGGTTCATGATTTCCCTCCCGGACGAACGGTCCCGTCCGTCGACTCAAAGGGCAGCAATGCAGCGAACCTTCCTTTTTATAGCGTACACGCCAGCCGCCCGCAAGCCGAATTAATGAAGATTTTTCAGCTTTTTCCGCGCGATGTCGGCTTCCTTGCTGCGCGGAAACTGCTGGATGACCTTCTCGTAGAAAAGTTTCGCGTCCGCCATATCGCCTTTCTGGTAGAAGGCGATGGCCGTATTCAACAGCGCCTCGGAGAAGTGCGTCGTTTGCGGATATTGGTGCATCAGCGTGTCGAACGCCAGAATGGAATCGTCCCAGCTCTCCTGTTTAAACATGCTGGACGCGACGTAGTACTGGGCGTCGGCGCACTTCGGGCTCTTCTTATATTGCGTGAGGAATTGCCGGAACTGCGTCTTGGCCGATTCCAAGTTGCCCTGGTTGTAGAAGGCGACGCCTTGTTTGAACAGGTCGTCTTCAGTCAGCTTGTCCGCGCCCGCCGGCGGGATCGGAGCGGCGCCCGCGGCGCCGGTGAAGTCGCCCAGATTGCCGCGATCCACGTTGGTTACTTTGGCCCTCTTCTCCAGGGTCGCCAGGCGGACGTCGATCGCCTCGAACTGGCGCGCCAACTGCCGCCGCAGCATCGTAATCTGCTGCGGCGTCAACTGCTCGTGGCCAATGGCGTCGACCTTGCCCTGCAGAATTTGCAGGTCGTTCTGCAACTGGTTGAACCCGAGCACGGCGTCGCCGGCGGCCTGCGTGCTGGCGTCGAAGCGGGTTTTCAGGTCCGCGTTTTGCTTCTCCATGTCGTCGAGCCGCTTTTCCAGCGTGCCGATCTGCACCTGCATCTCGGCGCCCTCGCTGGTCTTGACACAGCCGGCCAGCGCGAGCGCGAGCCCGATCGACAACCACAAGCCTGCAATAAGACGCATAGGCATGAACCGTCACTCCTTAAGCTTTACGCTCCGACAATAACAACACGGAGGCGACTTGACAAGAAACCATCGGGCCGGCGCCAGGGCGAACGCATCTAAATTCCGAGCAACTTTTTCAGGTAGTCCGGTTTCCAAGACGCCCAGAGTCTTTTGGAGCGGATGCTGAGTTTGCTTTTTGACGTTTCGCTTTTG
>Ga0181517_10001502_pt1 | contig 25798 bp, 25 predicted proteins | sample PEATcosm2014_Bin_31_FD_119748 | JGI IMG/M metagenome (GOLD analysis project Ga0181517, IMG submission 119748) | Peatland microbial communities from MTU Mesocosm Facility, Houghton, MI, USA - PEATcosm2014_Bin01_30_metaG | ecosystem: Environmental > Terrestrial > Soil > Wetlands > Peat | place... | reverse complement strand
GGTCTGAGCTTTGACGATGCCGCCGCCCGGGTCGAGCAGTACATCCAGCAGATCGGCATCAACGTCACCCTCCAGCCCCAGTCGATCGAGATCGGCCTGGGCACCTATCGTGCCGGTACCGAGGCCCTCGGGCTCTGGTACTGGGGCCCGGACTACCCGGACCCGAGCGACTACCTGACGTTCGCCCCCGGGCACCTGGTCGGCCTGAGGGCGGGCTGGACGGCGGCGGAGGCGCCGGGGATCGCTTCGTTGGCCACCAAGGCGGCGGCGACGACCGGTATCGCCGCTCGCCAGGCCATCTTCGAGCAGTACCAGACGGCCATGAACGAGAACGGCCCGTTCATCCCCCTCATCCAGCCGGCCGAGATCGTCGTCGGCACCACCGGGATAAAGAACCTGCAGGCGAACGGGCTCTGGCTGGTCGACCTACGTAACCTCAGCTAGTTGTCCCTAGTAGCGACTAGTTGTCAGTAGTGCAGGGCATGAACCGGCGCTCGGCCCGGCGGGTCACCCCCGCCGGGCTCGGCCGGTTCCTGGCCCGGCGCCTGGGGATCGGTGCTGTCCTCGTGGTCGGGATCACGCTCGTCGCCTTCATCCTCACCCACCTGGTCCCGGCCGACCCCGCCACCGCCAACCTCGGCCAGAGCGCCCTGGGCGACCCGGCCATCGTGAAGGCCTTCTATCACGAGTACGGCCTCGACAAGCCGGTGCCCGAGCAGTACCTCATCTATCTCTGGAAGCTCCTTCACGGCAACCTCGGCATCTCCGAGCAGAGCCACCGGGCCGTAGCCACCGACCTCTCCCAGTACGTACCGGCCACCATCGAGCTGGCCCTGTTCGCCATCGTCGTCTCGATCGTCATCGGCGTCGGTCTCGGGGTGCTGGCCGCCGTGCGCCGGGGGCACCCGGTGGACAGCGGGCTACGGGTCGTCAGCCTTCTCGGGGTCTCGATGCCCACGTTCTGGGTGGCCCTGTTCGTGTTCTACATCTTCTTCTTCCGCCTCGGCTGGCTCCCCTCGGGAGGAAGGCTGAGCCCGGGCCTCTCGGCGCCGGCCAAGATCACCGGCCTGTACACCGTCGACGCCCTGCTACACGGGCAATGGTCGTTGTTCGTTAATGCGCTCGAACACCTCGTGCTGCCGGGCATGGTGCTCGGCATCTTCACCGTCGGGACCGTCACGCGCTTTACCCGCGCCTCTGTGCTCGAGGTCATCAACCTTGACTACGTGCGCGCCGCCCGGGCCAAAGGCCTGTCGGAGTGGACGGTGATCAGGCGCCACGTAATGCGGCCGGCGCTGCTCCCCATCGCCACCGTCGCCAGTCTGGCGTTCGGCAGCCTGCTCTCAGGGACGGTCCTGGTCGAGAACATCTTCTCCTGGCCGGGCATCGGCGAGTACGCCTATTTGAGCGCCATAAACCTCGACCTACCGGCGATCATGGGCGTCAGCATCGTGGTCGCCATCATCTACATAGTCACCAACCTGCTCGTAGACCTGCTCTACAGCGTCCTCGACCCCCGGATCGAGCTGCGGTGAGCACCAGAGGCGCGCTCCCGCTCGACGCCGGACCTGTCCCGGCGCCGCCCGGCCAGGAGGGCGATGTCCTCACCCGTCAGGACCGGGCCGCACTCCGGCCCCCGTGGCGCCAGCCGCTGGCGGTCACGGGGGGGGCCATCATCCTCACCTGGGCCCTGGTCGCCATCTTCGCCCCCGAGCTGGCGCCCCACCCGCCCAACCTGCAGTTCGGCCCGCTCAACGCGCCACCCTCCCACGTCTACCTGTTCGGCACGGACGAGCTCGGACGCGACGTGCTCAGTCGCGTCCTTTACGGCGCACGGCTGTCGCTGCCTCTCGCCGCCCTGCTCGTCGCTGTGGCGATGACCATCGGGTCCGTTCTAGGCGCCACAGCCGGGTTCTTCGGTGGCGTCGTCGATGCCGTCATCATGCGCATCGCCGACCTCGTGTTCGCGTTCCCGGGCATCATCCTGGCCCTGGCGGTGGCGGCCGCGCTCGGCGCCGAGCTGCGCAACGCCGTACTCGCCGTGATCGTCGTATCGTGGCCCTCGTACGCCCGGCTGTCCCGGGGGCTGGTGCTGGCGGCGCGCTCGTCCGAGTACGTCACCTCGGCCAGGCTCCTCGGTTCATCGGCCTGGCGCACGATGTGGGTGGAGCTCCGGCCCAACATCGCCGGGCCCATCTTCGTGCTCGCCGCCCTCGACATCGGCAACGCGGTGCTCCTCCTCTCTGGGCTCTCCTTCCTCGGCCTCGGTGCCCAGCCGCCGACGGCCGAATGGGGCTCGATGGTGGCCGAGGGTGCCCAAAACTTCAGCAGCTACTGGATCGGCCTGTTCCCCGGGCTCGCCATCCTCACCGTCGTGCTGGCCTTCAACTTCGTCGGCGACGCGCTGCGGGACATGCTCGACCCGCGTACAGCCCGGATGATCCGCAAGTGAGCGCCGACGGCTGGCCCACGGGCACGGGCGCCGTGCTCGAAGTCCAGGACCTCTCCGTGGCCCTGCGTACGTCGCACGGGATCCGCCGGGCCGTCAACGGCATCTCCTTCTCGATCGGCCAGGGGGAGATCCTCGGGATCGCCGGGGAGAGCGGCTCGGGCAAGACCCTCACGGCTCTGTCCCTGCTCGGCCTTCTCCCCCTCGGCGCGCGGACGTCGGGGAGCGTCCGCTTCGAGGGGCGAGAGCTTCTCGGCTTAAAGCGCCGCCAGCTGCGCGAGGTCCGGGGCAAGCAGGTGGCGCTGGTCTCCCAGGACCCGGCCACCTCGCTTCACCCCTTGCTCAGGATCGACGTCCAGATGACCGAGCACGTCCGGGCGCACCTCGGTTTCTCCAAGGAAAAGGCCCGCGAACGCGCCATCGAGATGCTAACGGCGGTGAGGATCCCCGATCCGGAGTCGGCGCTCTATGCCCACCCGCACCAGTTTTCCGGCGGCATGCGCCAGCGCATCGCCATCGCCATGGCGCTCGCCTGCGAGCCTCGCCTGCTCGTAGCCGACGAGCCCACGACGGCGCTGGACGTCACCGTGCAGGCCGGGATCCTGCGCCTTCTTGACCGGCTGCGGCGCGAACGGGGCGTGTCCGTCATGATCATCACCCACGACCTGGGGGTCCTGTCTAGCATTTCCGACCGGATCTGTATCCTGTACGGCGGCCGGGTGGCCGAGTACGGCGTGACCCCCGACGTGCTCGGCGCCCCTCGCCACCCCTATACCGAGGGGCTCATGCGGTCATTGCCGAGCGCATCAGCCAGTGGTGCCGCCATGGTGCCCATCCAAGGGTCGCCCCCGAGCCTCGACGCCATGCCCGACGGCTGCGCCTTCCATCCGCGCTGCGAATGGGCGACGGAGCGGTGCCGGACGGTCGTGCCCAACCTGCGCACCCTGGACGACGGCCGGCGACTGGCGTGCGATGTCGACCCCTTGCCGGCCGCCATGGCCGGTCCCGCACCGGTGGGCCGCTCATGACGACGCTGCTCGAGCTCAGCGGGCTGGACGTCTCTTATTTCCACCGGGGCCGGCCGCCCGTGCGGGCCGTTATGGGCGCGTCGCTGACCGTCGACGCCGGCGAGATCGTCGGCCTGGTGGGCGAATCTGGTTGCGGGAAGTCCACCCTCGGACGGGCGGCCGTCGGCCTCGTCGCCCCCAGCGCCGGCGAGGTCCGCTACCGCGGGGAGCCGGTGGAGATAGTCAGTCGGTCAGCGCGGCCCCCGAGGTTCCGCTCCCTGCAGATGGTATTCCAGGACCCTTATGCCTCGCTCAACCCGCGGCGCCGCGTAGGGCGCCAGATCGCCGACGCCATCCGTCTCGGTACCGGGGCCAAGCTCGATGACGAGGCGGCCTCGTCCCGGGTGGTCGTCCTGTTGGAGCGGGTGGGCCTGTCGGCCGCCGTCGCCCACCGTTACCCGCACGAGTTCTCCGGCGGGCAGTGCCAGCGCATCGCCATCGCCCGGGCCCTGGCCACCGAGCCCAGCTGCGTGGTGGCCGACGAGCCCATCAGCGCTCTGGACGCCTCCGCCCAGGCGCAGATAGCCAACCTGTTGGCCGGCATCGTCACCGAGTCCGGGCTCGGGATGCTGTTCATCTCCCACGACCTGTCGGTGGTGCGCAAGATCGCCGACCGCACCGTCGTGATGTACTTCGGGCGGGTGGTCGAGACCGGGCCTACCGGGCGCGTGTGGGCGGATCCGGCCCACCCTTACACCCGGGCCCTGATAGGCGCCATCCCCAAGCCCGGGGCGGGGTCGGCCCTGCCGTCCGAGCTGTCCGGCGACGTGCCCGACCCGGCTCGCCCGCCGACGGGCTGCCGGTTTCATCCCCGCTGCCCGGAAGTGATGGACCGGTGCCGGACCGAGGATCCGGCCCCCGTCCAAGTCGAGCCCGGTTGGCAGTCTGTCTGTTGGCGCAGCCAGCCCCGCGACCACACGCCTCCTGACCAGATGCTCGGACCGGTGACGTCCCGATGAACCTTCACGACCTCCAGGACAGGGCCGATGACCTCGACCGGCGTTTTTGGGCATGGCGAGCGGTGCAGGCGCCGCGCTCGAGAGACGACCTGCCCCGGCTGGACCGGCCCGTGGGCTGGTCCCCGGCCTGGAGCGCGGCGGACGTCGCCACCTATCGCGACCGCCTGGGTGCCTTCGCGGCCGAGCAGGCGGCTCTCCTCGCCGCCTTCGCCGCCGAGCACGCCGGCGTTCTCAGTGGTGAGGCCGGTCTTGGCAGTGGTAAGGCGGGGCCTGAGGCCCGCCGCACCGAGGTGGACATGCGCCTCATCGGTTCGGCCATCGCCCGCGCCCGGTTCGAGATCGACGTCCTGCGGCCTTGGCAGCGCGACCCGTGGTTCTATCTCGACCAGACCATCGGGACCGTCTACGACCTTCTCCTACCCCTTCCGCCGGTCGACGACGGGCGCTGTGCCGAGCTCATGGCGCGGCTGGCGTCGTTCGAGGCCACCCTGGAGGCGGGCCGGCGCAACTGCACCGGGGAGCTGGCGTCGGAGCTGGGGGCGATGGCACACGAAGTGGCGCCCACGGCGGGCGCCGACCTGGTCCGGAGCCTGGCCGAGCTCACACCCTTCGTCGGCGCCCAGTGGCCCGCCCGGATCGAGCAGGCCGGCCGGCCCGCCGCCGCCGCCCTCGATGGTTACGCCCGATGGTTGGCGAGCGCCCTGTCGGGAGCGCAGCCCCTGCGGGGGGCCGGGGAGCCGTCGTTCGCCCGCTACGTCTACGAGGTCGCCCTGCTCCCCTTCACGCCGGCCGAGCTCCTGGCCGCGGGCCGACAGGAGTGGGACCGGTCGGTCGCCTTCGAGCTGTTCGAAGAGCACCGTGCGGCTGACGCCCCCTGGCCGGCACTGCCCGCCAGCGCCGCCGTCCAGGCCGGCGCCCAAGCGTTGCTCGAGGGTGAGGTCCGGAGCTATTACGAGGCCCACAACCTGTTGAGCCAGCCGGTCACGCTGCGGCATTACCTGAACGCACCGCGGCCGGCCTACCTGGAGCCGCTCCGGTGGCTGGGCGTAAGCGACGACCTCACCGGCCCCGACCGCCTGGACGAGGACAGCGTGAGTTACGTCCCCGTGCCGGGACCGGACCTGCCCTACTTTTACCGGGCCAACGCCGCCGACCCGCGTGCCGGCATTGCCCACGAGGGAGCGCACTACCAGCAGCTGGCCCTGTCCTGGGCCAACCCGCGCCCGGCCCGGCGTCACTTCTACGACTCGTGCCCCAACGAAGGCCTCGCTTTCTACAACGAGGAGATGCTCACCCAGGCCGGGCTGTTCGATGATGCCCCCGCGACGAGGCGGATCATCTACAACTTCATGCGGCTGCGCGCCCTGCGGGTCGAGGTCGACGTGCGCCTCGCCCTCGGGGAGCTCTCGATCGACGACGCCGGCGCGTTGCTCCAGCACAGGGTCCCGATGGACCCCGAGACGGCGAGGGCCGAAGCCGCCTTCTTCGCCGCCACCCCCGCCCAGGGGCTTTCGTACACGGTGGGCAAGTTCCAGCTCATGCGGCTGCTGGCGGACGTACGTACCCGGGAGGGGCCCTCGTTTTCGCTGCGCGAGTTCCACGATTGGTTGTGGTGCAACGGCAACGTCCCCTTCGCCCTGCTCCGTTACGAGCGCCTCGGGGACCGGTCCGAGCTCGAGCGGGCCGACGAGTTGCTGGCCCGCTACGGCACTTAGCCCTAACGGCGCCCGGCCGTCGCCTCCCTGATAGCCGGCAGCACCCGGGCCCCCAAGAGCTCGAGGCCACGATCGGCACTGGTCCCGTGGGGCGTGCCGAACTCGACCCGGTCCGCCCCCGCCCCGAAGACGGCGATGGCGTGCTCGGCGACGGCCGCGGGCGTGCCGGCGAAGGCAAAGCGGTCGAGGAGCCCGTCGGGGACGAGGGTCGCCGCCGCGCCCGGCCCCGATGCCCGCAGGGCCCGTCCGAGCTCGTCGAGCAACCCCGGCGGCATCTCGACGGTGGGGTCGAGCCGCCCGACGACATCGAGGTACATCGCCACTTCCCGGCGGGCCTGGGCCCGGGCCAGGCGGCCGTCCTCGTCGACCACCGTCACTGCGCCGATGACGATGCCGGCGCCGCCCCCCGTCCGGTTGGCGGCGGTCACGCCGGCGTCGGCCCACCCTCGCACCAGCGGGACCATGGCCGGGTTGGCCGACCCGCCCACCTTCACCTCGTCGGCGATGGCCCCCGCTATCGCGCACAGTCGGGGCCCCCAAGTCCCGATCAGCAGCGGGAGCGAGCCCCGAAGCGGTCGCCGCTTTAGGGCGGCGCCCGGTGGGAGGACAAAGTGGGCGCCGGCCACCCCTGTCCGGTCGCCGCTCAATAGGGCGGCAACGATGGCGGCGGCCTCGGCGACCGTCCCGGGGCCCGTGCGCTGGTCGGTCCCGAGGTCGCCCAGCCAGGCGCCCCGGCACAGCCCCAGGTACGCCCGCCCCCCGCTGGCCAGGTCGAGCGCCGCCATCTGGCCGGCGATCTCGACGGGGTGCAGCATGTAGGGGTTGAGGCAGGCTGGCCCGAGAGCGACCGCCGAGGTGGCTCGGGCCATGGCGAGCAGGGCCGGGAGCGGGGGCGGGAAGTACAGGTCGCCGAAAACGCTCAGCACGTCGAAGCCGAAGTGCTCGGCTCCGGCAGCCAGCCGTTCGTACTCCGAGGGATGTTTGTCCGACTGGAAAGCGAGGCCGACGCGAGCCGGCCCGACGCGAGCCGGCCCGAGGGTCACGTGAGCTCGCCTTCGTCGAGAGTGGCGCGCCGGAGCCGGTCGATCCTCATGACTAGGCGTTCCTCCGGGTCGGGGCAACAGGCCAGGGACTCGCTCCCGAGCCAGTCGTCATCGGCCAGGGCGCGTTGCTTGGCGGCGAGCAAGGGCAGCACGGAGGCCAGCGCATAGATGCAGAAATGCCGGCCGGCGGGGACCGTCAGATGGCTCGAGTGGGTCAGCTCGAAGTAGTCGCCTACGGCCAGGCCGCACACCGAGCGGCCCTCTATCGACTCCACCGTGACACGGAGGTCCCAAAGCTCCATTCCGCTCTCCTACGACCGTGCCGCTGTTCTACGACCGGGGCGCCCGGGCCCGCAGTCGGGGTATGACGTGACGACCGAGGAGCCCGACGGCCCGCAGCGGGTCGGGCCCGAGAGGCGGCCCGAACGACAGATGGGTGGCCCCGTGGTCCAAAAGTGCGCCGCACCGGTCGGCGACGTCGTCGGGCGTCCCGGCGATGCCGAGCCTGAGCATGGCCGGGGTGATCAGGCGGGCGGCCTCGGCCGTGCTCCCTCTCAGCTGGGCGGCGGCGGCCGGAGCGAAGTCCTCCCGGGCCAACCCGGCCCGCTCCAGCAGATAGGGCGCGAAAGCCCCGCCGTAGAAGGCGAGCTTCGCCGCCAGCGCGGCATCGGCGGCGTCGCCGTCTTCGTCGACCGAGACCCAGACGCAGGCCGGAATGTCGACGGCTCCCGCCGGCCGGCCCGCCCGCGTGAGCCCCTCTTCGACTTGGGCCCGCGCCACCGGGTAGTGCTCGGGCGGGTACAGCAGGGCCAGTACGCCGTCAGCCACCTCGCCCCCGAGCGCCAGCATCTTCGGGCTCATGGCGCCCAGGTAGACCGGTACCCGGTGCGCCGGGGGAGGTCGCAGGTAGGCGTCTTCGCCCCAGGGCCCGGCGCCGGCAGTGCCGGCGGGCGAGGAGCCGTCGAGCAGCGCCCGGCAGGCGACGACGGCCTGGCGGGCCCGAGCCAGGGGCTCACGTTGCGAGATCCCGGCTCGTCGGAGGAACTCCGCCGCTCCGGCGGCCACGCCGAGCAGAGCACGGCCCTGCGAGAGCTCCTGGAGCGTAGCGGCGTGCATGGCCAGCTCCACAGGGTGGGCCGAGTACGGGTTGAGCACCCCGGCGCCGAGCATGATCCGGCGCGTCGCGGTGGCCGCTGCCGCCAGCATCACGGGGGCGGAGCGCAGGAACAGGTCGTGGGACACCCACAGCTGGTCGAACCCCGCCTCTTCGGCGGCGACGGCGAGCTCGACGAACGTCGGCATGGCCAGGTCGTTGTTCAGCCGCAGGCTGGTGCGAAACGGTAGTGTGCCGCGACCGGTCACTATCGAGGGAGGGACGCCGTTGATGGCGACAAGTCAGGCGAGCTGGTTGGCCAATGCCAACGTCGTGGACGTGGAGGAGGGCCGGCTCCTGGTCGACCGCAACGTCGAGATCGTCGACGGCACCATCCGGGCCATTTCGTCGACGCTCCCACCAGGCCAGTCCGGCGTCATCGACGTGGGGGGCCGGTTCGTGCTCCCGGGCCTGATCTCGTGCCACACGCACCTGTCGATCGTGTTCCCCATGTCGGCCACCGATCCTACCGAGAACCCCGCGGCCACGGTCCTACGAGCGGCCAAGCGTGCCCGCGACGCGCTGGGGGCGGGCATCACGACCCTGCGCTGCGTCCACGAACAGCACCGGGCCGACCTGTGGTTGCGCGACGCCCAGCGCCGGGGTTGGGCCGACGTGCCTCGCATCTTCGGCGCCGGTCAGGCGATCACGACGCCGAAGGGCCACGGGGCCGGCGCGGCGTGGGCCGAAGCCGAGGGCGAAGAGGAGTTCTACCGCGCCGCCATCGAGGAGCTGGAAGCCGGGGCCGACCACGTGAAGGTCGCCATCAACGGGGGCCTGGCCCGCGAAGGCGAGGAGATCGCCCGCTCCGAGATGACTGACGAAGAGCTGAACGGCACGGTGCGGGCAGCACGCGAGCACGGCACCTACGTGGTCGCCCACTCGGGCGCTTCGACCGCCATCCGCCAGGCCCTGGCCCGGGGCGTACGTTGCTTTGAGCACGCCTACGAGCTCGACCCGGGCACGGCGTCACTGCTGGCCGGGCAAGGCGCCTACCTCACGCCGACGCTCGTCGTGACAAGGTGCGAACAATGGATGCGGGCCAATGGTTTCCCCGAGGCGAGCATCGCCACCGCCCGGCGCGCCGCCGACGGTCACCTCGAAAGCATCAGGCACGCCATCGCCGCCGGAGTGCCGCTGCTATGCGGGACGGACCTGCCCCCGGCTGACGACGTCGGAGGGCTGTCGGCAACGGTGGCGGAAATGAGGCTGCTCGAAGGGGCAGGGTTGTCGCGTCTCGGAGCGTTGCAGACCGCGACCACCAACCCGGCCCGCCTCATGGGGGTGGAGGGCGAGATCGGGCAGGCTCGCCCGGGCTTTCGCGCCGACCTCGTCGTCGTGGACGACAACCCGCTGGACGACCTGGCCGCGCTGGGCAGCGTGCGACTGGTGCTCCAGGGTGGTCGGCCCGTGAAGCAGGCCCTGTGACATCGCCGCCCGGGGAGGGTGCCCAGACGACGGGGGACGCCCACACGGCGGGGGACGCCCACACGGCGGGGGACGCCCACACGGCGGCACGGGTGGTCATAGAGTTCCTGGCGTGCGGTGGTCGCCGGGACTTCTCCGGCGCCAGGGAGCTACTGGACGCCGACGTCACCCGGACCGGCCCCGAGGGCGACGTGAAGTCGGGCCGCGACAGCTACGTCGCCTACCTCGAGAGCGTGCTCGGTGACGTGCGGGACTACCGCTACGAGGTCCGCCGCACCGCCGTCTCCGCCGACGGCCTCGGTGTCATGGTCGAGATCGACGAGGCTCTTACCCAGGCCGACGGCACCGAGCTGGCGGTCAGCGAGGCGATGGCCTTCGACCTCACGGCCGAGGGCCGCATCCGGCGCATCTCGGTGTACACGAAGATTTAGCGTCGGCGATTAATTACCCGCAGGTCTCCAGTACGGTTGCCACCGGCACCCAAGAGCAGCTGACTCCGAAGGGAGACGCCGATGGCAAGCGAAGGACTTCATGAACCGGCTGAGCTTCTCGACCCGGCGACGATCGACTACCACCGGGCCATGACCTCTCTGTGCGAGGAACTCGAGGCGATCGACTGGTACGACCAGCGGGTCAAGGCGACCGGGGACCCAAGTCTGGCCGCCGTCCTCGCCCACAACCGCGACGAGGAGAAGGAACACGCGTCCATGACCCTGGAGTGGCTGCGCCGCCGTGACGCTGCTCTCGACTCCAACCTGCGCAAGTACCTGTTCACTACGGCACCGGTCACCGAGATCGAGGCCACGGGTGGGGAGGCGGACGGCGGCGGTGGGCCAGCGGGGCCCAGGAGCCCGAGGACCGGGAGCTTGGGGATCGGTAGCCTGAGGGGGCAGGAATGACCGACCACCTGCACCGAGAGCTTGCGCCTATCTCCGCGGCGGCGTGGGAGGCTATAGATGCCGAGGACAAAGCCCGGCTCACGACCAACCTGGCGGCACGAAAGCTCGTGGATTTCGTCGGACCTCACGGCTGGTCGTACTCGGTCACAAACCTGGGACGGACCGCGCCCATCCCCGGGCCGTCCGAAGGTGTCCGCGCTGTGCAACGCCGCGCCCTGCCCCTGGTCGAGCTGCGAGCGGAGTTCACCGTAGCGCGGCTCGAGATCGACGACTTCGAGCGCGGCGCCACCGACCTCGACCTCTCCGAGCTGGACGCGGCGGCGGGCCAGATAGCGCAGGCCGAAAACGTCACTGTCTTTCATGGTTACCCGGCTGCCGGGATACAGGGGATCATCGAGTCCACGTCACACGAACGCGTACTGCTGGCCGAGGACGTCGAGAGCTATCCGAGCGGCGTCGCCCGGGCGACCGACTTGCTCCGCCAAGCCGGCATCGCCGGTCCCTACGGGCTCGCCATCGGCCCCGAGCTCTACACGCGCATCATCGAGACGACCGAGCACGGGGGCCATTTGCTCCTCGACCACCTCCGCCAGATCCTCGGCGGGCCGCTCGTATGGGCGCCGGGAGTCGAAGGAGGGGCCGTGGTCAGCTTGCGCGGTGGGGATTACCTTTTCGACTGCGGCCAGGACCTGTCCATCGGCTACCTCGACCACGACGCCGGCACGGTCCAGTTGTACCTCGAAGAGAGCTTCAGTTTCAGGGCCCTCGAGGCCGATGCCGCCGTGGCTCTAGGTTTGGGCGCCTAGGCCGGGGCGGGCTCGGCGACCGGGTCGCTGCCGGCGCCCACCGTCTGGGCCGGGGCGTGGCTGCGCTGGCTGCTGGACTCGAAGTCCTTCGTCCTTATAAGGGCCAGGGCGCCCACGGCTGAAACCAAGGCCAGCACCCCTCCGATGAACAGCACCACGTCCAGGCCGTGCGCGTACGACGCCAGCACGGCGTGCGCCAACTGAGCCCGATGAGCGGCCGGCGCGTGGGCCAGTAGCTGGGAGCTCTCGCCGCCTTGGATGGCTTGGGACAGGACAGGGATCTGAGCAGCCAAACCGTGCACCGAGCCCAGGTCGCGGCGCAACTCGCGAGTTACTTCAGAACCGAAGATGGAGCCCAGGGCGGCCACCCCGGTGGAGATGCCGACCTGGCGGAAAGTTGAGTTGATGCCCGAGGCCATCCCCGCCCGCCGGGGCTCGACGACGCCTACGGCGGTGGAAGCCAGCGGCGGGTTGACCATCCCGGCCCCGACCCCCGCCACCACGAAACCGGGGATGAGCACGGTCCATGTCGACGAGGCATTGAGCCGGGCCATCAGGAACAGGCTCAGCGCGACCAGTAACAGGCCCCCGCCGATCAGGAGCCGCACGGGCACGCGCTGCGTGAGCCGACCGGAAATGGTGGCGGCGACCATGAGCCCAGCGGATATGACCAGGAGGCGCACACCGGTCCCAAGGGCGGAGTAGCCCACGCCGTCTTGCAAGTAGAGGACGATGTAGAGCAAGAGCGCGAACAGCGAGGCCGAGAGCCCGAAGGCGGCGATCGCCCCGCCGTCGAAGGTGTGGTTACGGAACAGGGCCAGGTCGAACATGGCCCGGGCGCTATGGCGTTCCTGTAGCACGAAAACCACCAGCAGCACGAGCGCGAGCGCGAAACAGACCAGGACACCGGTATCAGTCCAGCCCTTCTCGCCCGAGCGGATGAGGGCGTAAATGAGCGAGATCAGCGCCGCCGTGAACACTGTGAAACCTACCCAGTCGGGTTGCCGGGCGCCCTGCTGGCGGGACTCCTCTACCCGTAACAACGTGAGCGCTACGGCGAAAACACCGATGGGCACGTTGACGAAAAAGATCCACTTCCACGACAGGCCTGAGGTGAGGACGCCACCGGCCACGGGCCCGATGGCCACGGCGGCTCCCGTGATCGACCCCCATATACCAAAGGCCACGCCCCGCTCGCGGCCCTGGAAAGCCTGGGCCAGCAGCGCCAGGGAGGTGGAGAACATGATGGCGCCGCCGATGCCCTGGCCGGCCCGGGACAGGATGAGCCACTCCGAGGACTCGGCCAAGCCGCAGGAGAGCGATCCCAGCGTGAAGGACACCAGGCCGATCGTGAACAGGAGCCGCCGGCCGAACAGGTCGGCCAGCGAGCCGGCGGTGAGAAGGAGGGAGGCCAGCGTCAGGGCGTAGGCGTCCACCACCCACTGAAGGTCAGAGAAGCTCGAGTGAAGGCTTTTCTGGATGTCGGGCAGGGCCACGTTGACGATCGTCACGTCCAGGAGGAGCATGAAGGTCCCCAGGCATACGGCGATCAGCGTCCACCATTTCTTGTCCATCAGTTCAGGCTCTTCCCCTCAGCTTTTGCCCTCCGCCTCAAGGCGCTCGATGGGGGCGATGCTAGGGGGCCGGGCGCCGTTTTCGGCGATGGGCTGGTCAGGGCGGTCAGGTGCCCTTGGTCAGCCCTTGAGCCCGGCGGTGGCGATCCCTCCGCGGAGCGCCGGTGGTGCCGGCCGGGGCCGCCGGTTTTCGTTCTGCCGGTTTAGATGTGCCGGTTGGGTTTACCTGTGCCGCTTACTTGTGCCGGTCCGGCACGACGAGCACCTTGCCCACGGCACCGTGCTCTACCGCGTCCTGGGCGGCGGCGATGTCGTCGAGCGGGAACAGGTGGACGGGCAGGGCAGTGAGCGCTCCCGTGACCAGGGCACCGTTTGCCCAGGCGACGGCCTCGGCCAGTTCCGAGGCGGGCACCGAGTAGAGCAGCACGAAACGGAACATGACGTTGGCGTTCATAAGCCGGCGGGTCGGGAGCACGGGGTCACTGGGCTCGGCGGCGTACACGACGATGAGCGTCCCCGGCCCGCAAACGGCCAGGTCCAGCTCGAGGTTGGTGCCCAGGGCCAGTTCGACGATGCGGTCCATGCGGGGGGCGAACGACTTGACCAGCTCCGTAGCCCCGGGCTCGCGATAGTTGACGGCGAGGTCGGCACCGGCGGCCCGGGCCATCTGGGCCTTGTCCTCCGAGCTCACGGTGGTGGCCACCAGGGCCCCGGCGTGTTTGGCCAGCTCGATGGCGAAGTGCCCCACCGCGCCGGCACCGCCGGCCACGAGCAGGTGGGCGCCGGCCAGCGCTTCGGGATGACCGCCCAGGCAGATGGCGGCGGTGAGGGCGGGGACGCCCAGGCAGGCCCCGAGCTCGTAGGAGGCACTGTCGGGCAACGGTATCGTGCGGGCGGCCGGCACCACGCAGTACTCGGCCGCCGTCCCGTAGCGGTTGGCGTAGGCAGCCTGGTAAACCCATACGCGTTGGCCTAAGGCGCGGTCGGTGACCCCCTCGCCTAGGGCGTCTATGGCCCCCGACCCGTCGTGGTGAGGTACCTGGAAGCTGGCCGGTGCCCCTCCAGTAGCTCCCGAGCGCGTTTTCCAGTCGGTCGGGTTTACGCCCGAGAAAAATACCTTCACCCGGACCTGCCCCGGTCCCGGTTCCGGCGTGGCGATCTCCTCGACCGACAGGACACTGGACGGCCCGGTCCCCCGGTACAAGGCAGCCTTCATGTCTTCGAGCCTCCTGACCTCTTGGTTGTCCACACGGTACGCCACGGCCACCCCGGCGCGCCCTTCCGCGCCATATCCCGGGGGCCACGGGGGCCCGCCCGGGGTGGGCAGGAGCCGGTGTAACCTCATGCGGGTGTGCCCCGGAGTTGCGGACCCCGGTCCTGGTGCGCCCATAAGGGTCCTCCTTGTCGAAGATGACCCCGGCGACGCTCTGCTGACCAGCGAGCTCCTTCACGACTCAGGCTTCTCGTTCAAGGTCGAGCCCGTGCGACAGCTGGCTGACGCGCTGGCTCACCTCGAACGTGGTGTCGAATGCGTCCTGTTGGACCTCGGGCTGCCGGACGCGGGCGGGCTCGAGGCCCTCGACCGGATCTTGGCCGTGGCACCGCGAACGGCGGTGATCGTGCTCACGGGCCGGGCGGACCGGGACGTGGCCCTCGACGCCGTGGCACGGGGAGCCCAGGACTACCTGCGCAAGGGCGAGATCGACCGGGAACTGTTGAGCCGCTCCGTCCGCTACGCCGTCGAGCGCAAGCGGTCAGAAGAGGCGGCCCGCCAGCTCCTGGCCCGAGAGCTGATGGCGGCCGAGAGCGCCCGCCTGGAAAGAGGCCTGTTGGCCCGGCCGATGCTGGCAGAGTCCGGTCTGAGGTCCGCCGCCCGCTATCGCTCGGCCGGCGGGTCTCTTCTCCTCGGCGGCGACTTCTACGACGCCATCGAACTGCCCGACGGGTCTGTGCGCCTCGTGATCGGCGACGTTTCCGGCCACGGCCCCGACGAGGCTGCCATAGGCGTGGCGCTGCGGATCGCCTGGAGGGGGTTTGTGTTGGGAGGGGTGGGGCCCGAGGCGATATTGCCCAACCTGCAGGCGCTCCTGGACGCCGAGCGCCACAACGAGGACCTGTTCGCCACCGTCTGTGACGCGACCATCGCACCGGACCGCCGCTCCGTCGCCCTCAGCCTGGCCGGTCACCCCGGCCCGATCCTCATGGCAGAGGACACGCGCCAGCTGAGCGCCAGCGCCGGGCTCCCGCTCGGCCTTTTCGAGGCGGTGCGCTGGGCCGCGGAGGTCGTCGCCCTCCCCCCGCAATGGACGCTCATTTTCTACACCGACGGGATCGTCGAGGGACGGACGCGGGACGACCGGTCGAGGCGTCTGGGCGTTCGCGGCCTCATATCCCAGTTGCGGGGCGGCGGGTGGCCGAGCGACAACCTGGGAGAACTGGCGGACAAGCTGCTCGCTGTGGCCGAAGAGCAAAATGGAGGGCCGCCAGAGGACGACATCGCCCTCTTCCTCGTGGCCGGAGCCGGGTGAGCGACGCAAACTTGCCCGGGCCAAGGCGGCCGGGGCTCACTCGCCACCCCCTGGCGCTCCGTCTGGTCCTCAGCTTCTCGGTCCTCGGCATCTTGGCGTCGGTGACGCTCGCCACCGCCGCCTGGGCCTACGTGAGACAGGTCGACGCCCGCAACCATCTCGTCGACATCGTCGACCAGGCCCGGCTCGACGCGCAGTCGCTGTTGTCCGATTACGTCGACGAAGAAACCGGCGTGCGGGGCTACGTCCTAAGCCACCAGGAAAGTTTCCTCCAGCCCTACACGTCCGGGGTGGCGAGCGCACAACAGGACCTTCGCCAGTTGGGTGCCCTGGTGGCGCGTGACCGCCCGAGTGCCCGCTTGCTGGCGCCGGTCGAGAAGGCGGTCGCCCGCTGGCGGTCCCAGTTCGCTCTACCGGCCATCGCCGCCACGAGCCGCGGCGACACCACTTATGCCTCGCCGGTCGCACTAGATCTGGGCAAGGCCGACTTCGACCGCCTGCGGGCTGCCTTCGCCGCCCTCAACGGTGCCCTGCGCTCGAGCGCCGCCTCGAGCATGTCCACCCTGGACGAAAGCCAGACCACCTTCTTGTCCTTGGGGCTCACGGTGGTGGCGGTCCTGGTCATCGCCAGCGCCGGTGCGACGTGGGCTCTTCGCTCCTGGGTCACCGGGCCACTGGCGGACCTACGAGCCGACGTCAGGGAGGTGGCCGGGGGCGATCTCGACCACCCGGTCAGCGCGTCAGGTCCGCCGGACCTGGCCGAACTGGCCGCCGACGTCGATTCGATGCGGCGCCGGATCGTCTCGGAGGTCCGCTCTCTGGCCGAGGCGTCAGAGGCCCTCAGGGCTGCCAACGAAGACCTGACCCGCTCCAATCTGGAGCTCGAGCAGTTCGCCTACGTCGCCTCGCACGATCTCCAGGAACCGCTGCGGAAGGTGGTCAGCTTTTGCGAGCTGCTCAGTCGACGCTACGGCTCCGAACTGGACGACCGGGCCCGGGAGTACATCGCCTTCGCCGTGGACGGGGCGACCCGCATGCAGGCCCTCATAAACGACTTGCTCGCTTTTTCTCGGGTCGGGCGCAGTACCTCGAAGTTCGAAATAGTGCCACTGGACGAGGTTTACCGCGATGCCCTGGCCAACCTCGGTGCTGTGATCGAGCAAGCCGGGGCCAAGGTCACCTCCGTCGGCTTGCCGAAGGTGCAGGGGGACAGGTCCCTTCTCACGGCGCTGTTCCAGAACCTGATAGGCAATGCGGTCAAGTTCAATGAAAATCCCCGACCGTTGGTCGAGATAAACGCTCGCCACGAGGGCGACATGTGGCGGTTTGCCATAACTGACAACGGCATCGGGATCGAGCCTCGTTTTGCCGACCGCATATTCGTCATCTTCCAACGCCTGCACGGTCGCGACGTGTACGGGGGCACCGGGATCGGCCTGGCGCTGTGCAAGAAGATCGTCGAGTTCCACGGCGGGGGGATCTGGCTTGACACGGGCTATTCTCCAGGTGCTCGTATTTGCTGGGCCCTGCCGACGATAGGAGCCGAATGAACGGCATCGACCGGCGCACCCCCCTGGAAGTCCTGCTGGTCGAGGACGACCCGGGGGATGTGGCCATGACGAGGGAGGCCCTCGGTGAGTCGAAGATGCATGTCAACCTCCGGGTCGTCACCGACGGGGAGGAGGCCATCTCCTACCTCCGCCGCATGCACCCTTTCGAGCAAGCCCAGCGCCCGGACCTCGTACTGCTCGACCTCAACCTCCCCCGCCTGAGCGGGCGGGAGGTTTTGGCCATCGTCAAAGCAGACCCCGACCTCCTGCGGATCCCGGTCGTCGTCCTCACGACTTCGGAAGCCGAAGACGACGTCGGCCGTAGCTACGATCTGCACGCCAACGCCTATGTCACCAAGCCGGTAGGTTTTGCCTCCTTCGTGTCGGTAGTCCGCCAGATCGACGACTTCTTCCTCACCATCGTAAAGCTGCCATCAAAGCCCCACTGAGCAGGCATATTGTGAAGTGTGGCACCGCCTACGTCTAGGAGCGAGGCGCGCGAGCTTCACGCCAGCCGCCTTCCCGACGGCCACGGCCTCCCGTGTCCGGGTACCGATGATCTTGCGCTCCCACTCAGCCAACGAGGCCGTCACGTTGGCGAGCAGGCCACCGGTCGGGGTCGTTAGACGGGGACCTCGTCCTTTAAGTTCTCCTTCAGCCAGGTGCGCAGCTCGTCGCTGTCCTGGTGGCCGTGGACAGTGGCGGCGTGGTGCCGCTGCGGCCATTACCTCGTCCTCCTCTCCCGAGATTGTCAAAGTGCACCCGCTCTCGCTCGGGATTGGCCAGCATTACCATCCCAATCGGTACCGAAGTAGCGGCTGGCGTGGTCTCGGCAACCTCAGGGTGCGCACCAAGATCAGCCAAGAACCTGAGGACCTGGCGCACAAGCTCGTACCGCTCCCGGTACCCGACTGTCGTCGACTGTGCCTGGCTGCGAGCCGCCTTCGGCGCGGGTCCGAGAGCTGAGAGGCGGCCAGCGGTCCGCGCTCGGCTATCTCGGACAGCACGGCGGCGAGGTACCCCGCGTGTGCCGCTCGTTTGTGGTCCCAAGGGGGAGCGGTCAGAACCGGGCGATCTCCGCCGCCGGGCCCATGACGATGGCCGGACGCAGGCCCGGCGTCAGCCAGCGCAGGGCACGGTCAAGCTCAGCCAGGGGCAGCGCCACGCAACCCGCGGTCGGCACGCCGATGTCGGCGTGGAGGAAAATGGCCGAGCCCGCATAAGCGATCACCGGACGGGTGTTGTACTCGATCACCGCGAAGCTGGGATAGGCGGCCGTCTCGGTCCACAGAGCTTCGCTCGCCCCGCCGAACGGAGGCGCCTGGCCACAGGGGACATGCTGGAACGTGTTGTAGCTTGAGGACGTTGGGTCCTCGTCCCACCAGTCCCCGCAGACAAGCCTGTGATAAGGGTAGGTGGTCCCGGGGTTGGGGGCGTAGCCGTACATCTCGGGGCCGATGCCGTAGATACCGGTGGGAGTTGTCCCGTCGCCCTCGCGGTGATGGTCGGAGAAACCGTTGCGACCGATGAACGCCGTCCACGGGCCCCCGGCGGTCGCCCAGCAGCCGCCCGCCCTCTGCCACAGCTCGACGGCGGCGACCACGCTCGAGTAGTTCGCGGCTTGCACAGTGAGAAGTTGACGTGCCAGGCCGGTCCGCGACATCCTGGCGGCCAGGTTGTCGGGGCAGCCGCCGCCCCGGGCAGCCTTTACCGCGCCGGTGGTCGTCTGCGCCGTGCCGGTGGCGGACTGGGGGGCGACGGGTACCGAGGCGGCGGCGGTGGACAACGAGCCGGCAGCCATGACGAGCGTGCCGGCGACGGCTGTGGCGGCTCGCGCCACCCTCGTGGCCCTAGCCTTGGGTGTCATGAGCCTCGCAATCACAAAAGGGACGATCAATCCGCATGGTCGACCAAGACGCGACCTGGCTCCGGGCGGCCTCCTGCCCTCGCTGGTCGCGCTTGTCCTGGTGGCCGGGCTCGTCCTGGTGGCCTCGCTCGCATCGGCGACCGGGCTCACATCGGCGACCGGGCGCACGACGGCCCCCCCTTTTGCCTTCAGCGTGAGCCCGGTGACCGCCGCTAGCGTCCCCTATACATGGCGGCAGGGATGCCCGGTGGGGCCGGCGCAACTGCGCATGTTGCACCTGGGCTATTGGGGCTTCGACGGAAAAGCGCACACGGGCAGGATGGTTGTCAACGAGGTGGTCGTCGGGGACGTCGTAAAAGTGTTCCGTACCCTCTATTACGAGCGGTTCCCAATTTGGGAAATGGTGCCCGAAGACGCGTACCACGGCAACGACAACCGGGCCGCGGCGGCCGACGACACTTCCGGGTTCAACTGCCGTCTTGCCGTGGCGTCCGGGCCGCCCCAATGGTCCGTCCACGCCTACGGCGAGGCCATCGACGTGAACGACGTCCAGAACCCTTATGTCTTCGGCTCCGAGGTCATACCGCCCGCCGGTGCCGCCTACCTTGAGCGCACAGACGTCCGGCCCGGGATGGCCGTGCCCGGAGGCGAATTGGTGACGGCATTCATGTCCGTCGGCTGGTACTGGGGCGGCCGGTGGGTAGCGTCTCCGGACTACCAGCACTTCTCGCTCACCGGAGGCTGATGGTCGCTAGACGGCGCCGGTGAGCGAGGGCAACCACGCGGGCCGATCGGCCTCGTAGGCGTCGATCTCGCCGTCAAAGCGCAGGCTTAGCCCGATGTCGTCGAGCCCCTCGAGGAGGCGGTGCTGGGTGAAGGCGTCAAGAGGGAAATCCGCCTCGATGCCGGCGGCCGGGGCTTCTATTCTCAGGCGTTCGATGTCCACGGTTATTTCCAGAGATGGGTCGGTCGTCACCGCATCGAGGAGCGCTCGTCCCACCTCGGGGCTGACCTGTACTGGCACCAGCCCTGCCTTGGTGGAGTTGTTGCGGAAAATGTCGCCGAAGCGGGGCGAAATGACGGCCTGGAAACCGTAGTCCGTGAGCGCCCAGACCGCGTGCTCGCGCGACGAGCCCGTCCCGAAATTGGGCCCGGCCACCAGTACAGTCGCCCCCGCGTACTCGGGCCGGTTGAGCACGAAGTCCCGGTCGTCGCGCCATTCGCTGAACAGCCCCTGCCCGAAGCCGGTCCGCTCGACGCGTTTCAACCAGGAGGCGGGGATTATCTGGTCGGTGTCAACGTCGCTGCGGTCCAGTGGAGCGGCGCGACCGGTAATTACCCGGATTGGTTTCATGATAAGTCCTCCGGTGAGGCCAGGTGGCCGCTTACGGCGGTGGCGGCGGCCACGGCGGGGGAGACCAGGTGGGTGCGCCCGCCCCGGCCCTGGCGGCCCTCAAAATTGCGGTTGGAAGTGGAGGCGCAGCGCTCCCCGGGGGAGAGCTTGTCCGGGTTCATGGCCAGGCACATGGAACAACCAGGGTTGCGCCATTCGAACCCGGCCCCCACGAACACCTTGTCGAGGCCTTCCTTTTCGGCCTGGGCTTTGACCCGGCCCGAGCCGGGCACCACCAGGGCTCGCAGCCCCGGCGCCACCTTTTTACCTTCGAGCACGGCGGCGGCGGCCCTCAGATCTTCGATACGCGAATTAGTGCAAGAACCTATGAAAACCGTGTCGATCTTCACCTGCTTCATGGGTGTGCCGGCGGTGAGGCCCATGTACGACAGTGCCCGCTGGGCCGCTTCGCGGGCGGCGGGCGAGGAGAAGCTGTCGGGGCCGGGCACGGAGGCGTCGAGGCGCACCACTTGCCCGGGGTTGGTGCCCCAGGTGACGTGGGGGACGAGCGAGGCGGCGTCGATGGTGACCTCTTTGTCCCAGTGGGCGCCTTCGTCGGTGGCCAACGAACGCCAGTCGTCGAGCGCCCGCTCCCATTGGGCCCCGCGGGCTGCGTGGCGGCGCCCCTCCAGGTAGGCGAACGTAACGTCGTCAGGGGCCACCATGCCCGCCCGGGCACCGGCTTCGATCGACATGTTGCACACGGTCATCCGGCCCTCGACCGACAAGGCGCGCACGGCGGAGCCGCGGTACTCGATCACGTGGCCTATCCCGCCCCCGGTCCCGATGCGCCCGATGACGGCCAGCACCACGTCTTTTGCCGTGACCCCGGCCGGGAGCTCGCCCTCGACGTTGACGGCCATCATCTTGGGTCGCGTTTGGGGCAGGGTCTGAGTGGCAAGGACGTGCTCGACTTCGCTCGTCCCGATCCCGAAGGCCAGTGCGCCGAACGCTCCATGGGTCGAGGTATGGCTGTCGCCGCAGACCACCGTCATCCCCGGCTGGGTCAGGCCGAGCTCGGGCCCGATTATGTGGACGATCCCCTGATCAGGGTCACCCATGGCGAAGAGCCGGATCCCGAACTCGGCGCAATTGGCTGCCAGCACTTCCATCTGACGGGCCGAAACGGGATCGCTGAGGGGCTGGTCCAAGGCCGTGGTGGGGACGTTGTGGTCCATGGTGGCGACGGTCAGGTCGGGTCGGCGCACCTGACGGCCGGCCAACCGCAGCCCGTCGAAGGCCTGGGGCGATGTCACCTCGTGCACCAGATGAAGGTCGATGTACAACAGGTCGGGCTCGTCTTCGCCCGAACGGACGACATGGCGTTGCCATACTTTTTCGGCGAGAGCCGCCGGTGAGCCAGTGCTCATTCGCTCCTCCGCTGCTGCTGGGTACCGTGGATTAGTCGTTCCCACATTGTGAGATATGATCTCGCTATGAGAGACACTGTAGCCGGAGCAGCATCCCTGGGCAAGGCCGTCGCCGTTCTCGACGGCCTGGCCGCGCAAGGCTCTCTCAACCTCGCCGGGCTCGTCGGTGCCACCGGCCTGCCCCGAGCTACCGCCTACCGGCTGGCCACGGCCTTGGCCTCCTACGGCCTGGTGGACAAGGAGGCCGACGGCACCTACCGCCTGGGCAGTCGCCTGGTCGAGCTCGGCCGCCTGGCCGGCCAGCGGCGGCGCAGCCTGGCCCATGCGGCCACGCCTGTCCTGGAGAAACTGCGGGATGCCACCGGCGAGAGCGTCCAGCTGTTCGTGGCCGACGGCGCCCGGCGGATCTGCGTCGTCTCGCTCGAGTCGCCCCACAGCCTGCGGACCATCGTCGCCATTGGCGCGTCGCTTCCCATGGACAAAGGCTCGGCTGGCAGGGTACTGGCCTGTGACCCCCAGACCCTGGCCCGGGGTTGGAGCGAGAGCGTCGAGGAGCGCGAACTGGGGGTGGCGTCGGTCAGCGCGCCGGTGTCCCTGGACGGGGCCGTGGTAGCCGCGGTGTCGGTCTCGGGCCCGGTGGAACGCACGAGCCGGGCACCGGCGCAACGTTATGCGTCGCTGGTGGTGGCGGCGGCCCAGGAGGTTTCGGCCGCCCTGCGCTAGTCCTACTCGGGCCCCCGAGTAGGACTAGCCGATGAGCTCGGCGCAGGCTGTCTGGAGCGTGGGGAGGAACGAGGTCGGGCTGGTCACCACGGCGTCGTGCCCGGCGGCGACTTCATAACGCCTCGAGCCTCGGATGAGGGCCGCCATCGCCTCCTGGCGCCACGGGGCGACAATCTTGTCCCGCAGCGTCACCAGCACCGCGGCCGGTATGTCCAGAGCGGGGAGCCACGTACTGCTGTCATAGCCGTTGAGGGCGACTCCCGCCTCGATGAAAGCGGCGAGGTCGGCCTTCGCCCGCTCCTTCAGGGCCCATTCCGGATGAGCCTGCCCGGGCACCGAGGCGGCTCCCTCGTCCGCGGCCCGCGCCGCCAGCCCGTGCTCGCCGGCGCTCTTGGGGCCCCGTGCCCTGCGCCGCAGGGCGGCCTGGTCGTGACGGTCGATGCGCCGGGCCAGGAAGCGTTGCCCGGCGTCGGGCCATTTACGCACCGCGGCGGCGCCCACCCGGCCGGTGATGCGTAGGGCGGGCCGAAGTTTCACCCGCCGGGCGAAGGAGGCGGCCGTGGCACACAGCACGATGCCATCGGCCCGCCGCCGGTGGCGCTGGGCGAAAACCTGGGCTATAGCCCCGCCCATCGAGTAGCCGACGATGAGGGCGCGGGCCAAGCCGAGCTCATCCTCGAGGCTGGCAATGTCGTCGGCGCAGGCCTCCACGCTAAAGGGTGGCGCACCCCGGCCGAGGCGGCCGTGCCCTCGCAAGTCGGGAGCGATAACCCGGAACGAGCGGCCGAGGTACTCCAGCGAGCCGTACCAGTTGAGGGCGGCCGTCGCCATCCAGCCATGCAGCAGCACAAGCGCCGGCGCGCCCGGAGGCCCGGCCATTTCCCAGGCCCACGTGGAGGAGCCGGTCGCCAGAGGGACGGTCCGTCCGATCGGTCCGTTAGTGGGCGCGCCGCCCATCACGTTGGTGGTTACGCTCGCCGGTGGTACATGAGAGATCGCCACATGCTACCGGCGGGGTGCACGACGGTTGGCCGCGCTGGCGTCTAGGGCCCGGTGCCGGCCGGCCCCAGCTTACGATCAGGCGATCTTAAGCGAAGCAACAGGCAACCCTCAGCCGATAGGCCCGGCGCCTCACTACATTCGGAGCCGTGATGACTCTGGGAAAGGCGAGCCGGGCGTCAGTGGTGCCAATGGTATTGATGTTTGGTGCAGGGTTGGCCCTTTTCAGCCCGACTGCGGCCTTGGCCAGCGTACTGCCGGCACAGACGGCAGCCGTCCTGTCGGCAAGTGCCACCCCGGCGCAGCTGCCGGCGACGGGTGGCACCGTGACCGTGACGGCCAGGGTCGCCAATGCCACCTCATGCCAGCTCCAGCTCCTCTCCAGCCCGTCGTTCGCCGTGGTCTATTCGCACAACCCCAAGAGCTGCGCCGACGGGACGTACTCGGCCCATGTGACCATCGGGCCCAATCCCACGACCGAACAAGTAGCGGTTGGTTTCGCGCTCGTGGCCCGCAGCGCGGCGTCGTCGTACTCAGGGCAGTTCTACGTGCTCCTGGCGGGGGCCACCCAGGCGGCCGTCGTTTCGGCCAGCGCCACCCCGGCGCAGGTGCCGGCGACGGGTGGCACCGTGACCGTGACGGCCAGGGTCGCCAATGCCACCTCGTGCCAGCTCCAGCTCCTCTCCAGCCAGTCCTTTGCCGTCGTCTATTCGCACAACCCCAAGGACTGCTCGGGGGACTACTCGGCCCGGGTCAGCATTGGCCCCAACACGACCGCCGTGGCGCGCACGGTCGCTTTCGCCCTCGTGGCCCGCAACGCCGCCTCTGGCTCTGCCTCTACGGCCCGGTTGTACCTCGACCTGGCCGCGGGCGCCCCCGGACAGATCGTGACTCACACGTTCGCCCCCCCGACAACGACGGTCCCCGGCACCGTACCGCTGGCGCCCGTCAGCGACGAGGAGAGCTCCAACTGGTCCGGGTACTCGTCGACCGGCGGTCCGTTCACTGTTGTCAAAGGCACCTTTACCGTCCCCGCCCCGGTGGCCGGGACGTCGCCGCGCGCCGAGGTGGCCGAATGGGTGGGCGTCGACGGGACGAGCGCCAGTGACCCCTCGCTCATCCAGGCCGGAGTGGACGAGCAGGCCGACCCGAACAGTCCCAGCGGGGTCGACTACTCCCCCTGGTGGGAAATACTCCCGGCCACGGCCACGCCGATCACGACCGTCACGGTCAACCCGGGCGACAAAGTCACGGTGACGATCTGGCAAGTCAGTGGTTCCACCTGGGAGGTCAACCTGACTGACGACACCACGGGCGAGTCTTTCTCCACACCGCCCGAGCATTACACCGGGCCCGGTTCGACCGCCGAATGGGTGGTCGAAGCCACCACCGAGTGCCGGTTCCAGTGCCGGACGTCGCCGCTCGCCCCTTACAGCCCAGCCGTGACGTTCAGTGACCTGGGCATGGCCGGCCCCCAAAAGTCGTTGGACGAAATAACGATGGTGCAGGGGCTGGGGGCGGTGTCGACGCCCTCGGCCATGACCCCGGGCGGCTTCAGCGTGAGCTATACGGGCACCTCGCAGTTTTTCGCCGCCAGGCGCGACGCCTAACGCCGGCCCTCACTTCCATAGACACAGCCTTCCCTTGCATAAACACATCAGCATGTGCTTATGTGTTCGGATTGTCTGTGACGAAGGCCTACGAGGTCGCCGGCGAGCTGCTGAAAGTGCTGTCCGCTCCGGCCCGCCTGGCTATCGTGGTCGAGCTGGGGGAGGGGCCCCGCTGTGTCCACGAGCTTGTCGATCACCTCGAGATGAGCCAACCACTGATCTCCCAGCACCTGCGGGTCCTGCGCAGCGCCCGGGTAGTGGCGGCGGAGCGCCGCGGTCGTGAGTCGGTTTACACTCTCGTCGACCAGCACGTCGGCCACATTGTCGCCGACGCCGTGCGCCACGCCGACGAGGAGCCATGACACCGGCGCCGGCAGGGCCGAGGCAAGAAGAGCACGCGAAGACGGAGGAACTGAGCCACGACGACGAGCAGTGAGACGAAAGGCCCGGGCGCGGGCTTGCTCGACGAGCTGCACGAGCTAGTAGAAGCGCGGCTGCGCCGGACGGACCAGCGTTACACGGCGGGACGGCGCGCCATCATCGCCCTGCTCGCCACGGCGGGTAACCCCGTCAGCATCACCGAGATCGCCCGCGGCCTCCCCGATCTGCCCCGCAGCTCCGCTTACCGCAACCTCGTCGACCTCGAGTCCGCCGGGGTGGTGCGC
>Ga0181517_10001499_pt1 | contig 25850 bp, 21 predicted proteins | sample PEATcosm2014_Bin_31_FD_119748 | JGI IMG/M metagenome (GOLD analysis project Ga0181517, IMG submission 119748) | Peatland microbial communities from MTU Mesocosm Facility, Houghton, MI, USA - PEATcosm2014_Bin01_30_metaG | ecosystem: Environmental > Terrestrial > Soil > Wetlands > Peat | place... | reverse complement strand
GCACAGAAAGCTGGCTATAAGCCACCAACAGGATTACTGCCTGCGCGTCCCAGTTCGAACTCCAGCCCAGCATACCGCTGAATCGCCCTCGGCAAAACGCTATGCCCGACACGCACCTAGAGCCGGTGTTGAACTCCCCGCAAGAGGGGTCCTGCCAGGCGAGCTCTTCCGGCCCAAGCGGCTCCGGGTGGTAAACGATTTCCAAACTCCCACCTGTTTTCCGCATTGCGATGCACAGAGCAAGCTGCAAGCCGTCATCAAAAAGGCAATGTTCAGGCTGGTTGCGTACCTACCTTTTCTGCCGGACAGGTTGAGAAACACCCGGAAAAGCGTAGAATCATCTTGCTCATGAGCACCTCCAGAAAGAACTCATCCCAGAAGCCTTCCAACCGGCGCCGCGGATCCGTCAGCATTCGCGATGTTGCCCGGCGCGCGGGCGTTTCCATCGCCACCGTGTCGCGCGCGGTCAACGGCATCACGAGCGTCGATCCCGATTTGGCCAAGCGGGTGTGGAAGGCAGTCGAAGAGGTGGGCTATCTTCCCAATCCACAAGCGCGCGCGCTGGTGCTGGGCCGCAGCCACATGCTGGGGCTGATTGTTTCGGAGATCACCAATCCGTTTTTTCCAGAGCTGGTGCAGGAGTTTGAAAACCTGGCCGTGGCGCAAGGGTATGAGGTGATGATCGGTTCCACGAACTACGATGCTGCGCGCACAGAGTCGCTCATCCGGCGCATGCTGCAGCGTAACGTGGATGGCATGGCGGTGATGACCTTCGGCATCGAGGAAGACTTGGTCAAAAAGCTGGTGGAGAGCGGGTATCCGCTGGTGTTTGTGGATGCCGGACCCAAGCTACCCAATATCCGGGTTCTGAAGGTGGATTATGGCGAGGGCATTCGCCAGGCCGTGCAACACCTGGCCGCTCTCGGACATCGCGCGATTGCTTTCATCAGCGGACCGCTGCGGCTGCGCTCGGCGGTCGCGCGGCGCGATGCATTTCTCAGTTCCATGGCCGAACTTGGACTGGTTGTGCCGGAGGGTCACATTGTGGAGGGCGATCACACGATGGACGGCGGCATGGCGGCGATTGAGCGCATTGGGTCGCACCCGCAACTGCCCACGGCCGTGGTCTGCTCCAACGACATGACCGCCATCGGCGTTCTGCATGGACTTTACAGGACAACGCACGCCGTTCCCAACGACATCTCGGTGGTGGGATTTGACGACATTCACCTGGCGCAGTTCATGCTGCCTCCGCTAACCACGGTGCAGATGTCGTGCAAGCACCTGGCCGAGGCGGCGGTGCAGGCCTTGCGCGCCGGCATCGAGCCCGACCACCCCAAGGCTGCCCAGAAGGAGTGGCCGATCCCTACACATTTGATGGTGCGCCAGTCCACTGCTTTTCCCCGGGGCACCCTGCCTGCGCTGTTGAGCAAGGCCGGCGGCAGGAACCGGGGACGCGGCGCAAAGTAGCGCTCGATTGCTTTGCCCTTTTCACGTGGCGGCGGGCAGCGCTGACACACAACAGGATGCGCACGCCGTCCCCCTGCTCGACCGGGTTAACAGCAAGATTTGTCAGAAGGAAGTTTCTAACCGGAATCGCACCTGAAACGGTTCGGCAGGGTGAAAAACATTTGTGAATTCCGCTGCGGCTGTGGGCGTGATTCGGGAAACATAGGCGTAGGTAATGTCGTCATTGCGGCGGTTCAGCAAATTCAAGAGATCGGCCGAAATGCGCCATTTCCTGTTGAATTGATAGCCGGCCGCGGCATTGACCATTAATGTGGCTGCTGAGCGACTGATTCCGTCGGACGTCAAATCGCGCGGGCCAAAGTAGCGCAGCCGCATTGTCGACGTGAAGCCTTTGTAATTGTGCAGTGTGACACCCGATGAGATCACCACCTTCACCGCTTCGGGAACAAGCTTGCCACCTGGGAGCTGCTCAGGGTAGGACAGGCCATTCACCGAGTTGGGGTTGATGAATGCCGCATCAGCCGGGTCGATTTCAGTAAATTGGGCTCGGGAGTCCGCTAGGTCTAAATCAAAAGCCACATGTTCCGTGGGCGTGTAATAGTTTGCCCATTCGAGGCCGTAGCGATTGCTCGACTGTTCTGAAGCAACCGTGCCTCCAGTGTCACCATCCTGCTCGAGTTCGGAATTGCTGCGCAGAAACCAGAGCGAAAGAGTGCTTTGAAGATGGGTGGCGGCAGGCGAGATGCGCCCACCGAATTCCCCGCCTTTGAGTTGGACCAGGGGAGAGATTGGGGTACTGGGCGTGGGGAAAGGATAGTCCGGCGAAATCGGTTCCTCATGTTGTGTTGCGCCGCGCGCGTCGTTGGAGTGATAACTGAATCCGCCCTGTGCATAGAACTCGATATTGGACCACGGGCCCAAGATCAAACTCAACTTCGGTTGCGGAAGGAACTTGGTGGCGGAGCCGGAATTGAGCTCGTCAAAGTTGACCGGACCAGAGGAGAGGGAGGGGATGTTGGAGGTATAAGCGGGAGTCAAGCCGGCGACGATATATTTTGCATCGTCGCCGCGCAGGGCCAGCACCGAGCGAAATTTCCCCGTCCATTGGATCTTGTTTTCCGCATAGAAGCCGATCAGCGTGTCTGTAAATTTGTTTAAATCTGTGGCCGCGGGCAAGATCGCTGTTGCCGGATTCTGATTGGTGGAGATGGCGCATTCGACAACGGGTACGCCGTTGACGGCGGGTTCGTCATTGCATGCGTTGATGTCATCCTTGTCAGTGCGGACGCGATTTTCCGACCGGAAAAGGCCGTTGTGGATCCAATCATTGCGGAGCTGCAGGCCAAAGGTATTTTCCACTTTGCGGCCAAGCCATTGACTCAAAATCGTGTGGTGCGCGTCCAGCCCCGCCACCCAGCGCCTGTCCTGCTGTTCGAATTGATCACCCTTATGGGGGTCATCCAGGAAGTAGGTGAAATCAGAGAACAAATTGAGATCGTAATAAAATCCGTAGGTGGTGATTTTCGTCTCGGAATTTGCACCGCGGTGGCGCCATTCGCTCTTTAAGCTATAACGCTGTGACTCGCCGCCGTCGGTCGGGTTCAGTGCGCCGAAGTAACCAACCAGGGGCTGGGCGTCAACGGGGATTTGATCGCTCGAGTGCCATGTTCCGCGGTAAGCGCGTGCCGTGATGCTCAAGCCATCGCCGTCTTCGCCCTGGCTGTAGGTTAGCAAGCCATTGTATTTATAAAAATCATCCTCATGTGTTGTCCAGGGACCGTTATCGTGATACACCTCTCCGCCGTAGAGCAAATTGCCCAGGCCCAGCTTTTGCGATACGCCGAAAACGGTCCGTCCATAGCCAAAAGCGCCGCCCTCCACCTTAATAAAGTTCCGGGGCAGCGTCTTGAAGAATTCCAAATGGATGGAGCCGGCCGCGCCAAAATTGCCGACATTCGCGTAATAGGGACCTTTCTCGAAATTCAGCCGCTCGACAAATTCCGGGATGACGGTGTTCATGTCCGAGTACCCTTCGCCGTGCGCGTGCGACGGCAGGTTAAGCGGCATGTCGTCGATGAAAATCGCGATATCTGTGCCGTGGTCGAGATTGAAGCCGCGAAGAAAATATTGGTTGGCCTTACCGCCGCCGGCGTGTTGCGTGATGATGAGACCGGGAACCGTTTCCAAAACTTCACCCGAACGAAGAATCGGTCGATCCTGGATTTCCGTTGCACTCACCGTTCCCTGGGTGGAGGAATCGGCAATGCCGATGAGGTCATCCGCGCGGCCTTCTACGTTGACCGTGGTGCTCACCGAGCCCACTACCAGGGAGATGCGCAGCGGCGCCGGCGTGCCCGTGGTTCCGATGGTGACCAGGATTTCTTTGGTTTCAAAACCGGGATTCATTGCGACGAGCCGATAATTGCCTGCCGCCAGTCCAGTAAACAGGAAAGCGCCGTTCGTGTCCGAATGTGCCGTTCTTAGAACAGTGCCGTTCGCGCTCAGAACATGCACGTCTGCCCCGGCAATCACCGCGCCAGAGGTGTCAACGACCGTTCCTGATAGCTGAGGCGAAGAAGCCTTATCACTTGTGGCGACCGGGTGGCCTTGCGGATCGGACATAGTGCCGGAAATGCCGAGCGAGCCGGTCTGCGCCGCAGCAATGCCGGCTGCGGGGAAGATTAGAAGCAGTATGACGATTATTAAATTCGTGCTACGCAAGTCCGTGATTTATCCTTTACCGTTGGTCCCTCTAAGCATCAATTCCTGTGGCTGTGTTTGTGTCCGTTGCCGTGGCTGTGCTCGAGGGCGTGCGCCGGCACGGTCATCACCAAACGCCCGTGCTGCACGCCCTTCAGGCCGATCAGCCGGCCGGCGAACAACTCCACACGCTCCGCATTGCCGTGAACGATCAGCACTTCAAGGCAGGATTCGTGGTCAAGGTGGGCGTGGCTGGTTGAGACCACAAGATCGTGGTTCTCGTGCTGCACTTCGGTGAGCTTTTCCGTAACGCCGTGGGAGTGATGGTCGTAGATGAGGGTGACAGTGCCCACAACGGTTGCATCGGGCGCGGCAGTTTGCTCCGTCACCAGCCGGTCGCGGATCAGGTCGCGAAATGCCTCGGAGCGATTGGTATATCCCCGCCGCGCGATAGAGCGGTCAAACCGCTTGAGAAGGTCCGAATCGAGAGCAATGCCGATTCTGCTGAGTACGCCCATGCCAACTCCTGGACCAGGAACGAGGGAATCTCGAAGGGAAGATAAAGGATAGCACGAAATCGAAGTTCATGCTACGAGGTCCGGCTTCGAAGTCCGGCTACGAGGTCCGGCTGCGAGGCGGCCAGAAACAAGCAGGGCGGATTCCCCTTGATTTGGCAGCGAGGAGAATCCACCCTGTTTTTGTTGCGCCTCTCGGTGAAAAGATGAACAAACGGCGTGGCCGTCTACTGCGGCGTCACCAGCTGATGGGCAATGGCAAATAACGCGAGTTCCAGGCGCGTGGAAACGCCTGTCTTGTCAAAAATATTCGAAAGATGCCGCTTGACGGTTTCCTCGCTCAGGTTAAACTGCTTGGCGATGTCGCGGTTGCTGCATCCTTCAACGATGCATCCGACCACCTCAAGTTCGCGCGGAGTAAGGCCGTAGGTCTTGTGCTGGGGCACGGCGGCCTGCTGCATGAGTTCGTGGAGCGCCGAGACAAGATTGACGACGCGCTTGCCTCCGATCCAGTAGTCGCCGGTGGAGACGGTGCGGATGGCGGTTTGCAGATGGCTGGCCAGGGCATCCTTGAGCACGATGCCGCGCGCGCCAATGTGAAAGGCCTCAATGATCTGCTGGGTGGTAATGGTGGAGGTGAGGAGCAGAATTTTGACCGTGGCCGAGCCATTCATGATGGCGCGCATGGCTTCAAGGCCCGGCAGGCGCGGCATTTGCACGTCGAGGAGCAGGATATCGGGCTGCAGCTCGAGAGTCTGGGTAATGGCCTCGTCGCCATCCGAGGCTTCGCCAACGACTTCAAAGCCGTCTTTGAGGACGAGCATGTTGCGTACGCCGATGCGAACCACGGGGTGATCGTCTGCCAGCACGATTCGGATTGGTCGTTCCATTGAGGGGGTATGCCTCCTAAGACGGTCCGGAAATCAAGCCGGTAATTCTGCCTCAAGCATACGCTCCAGGTTTCGGGCGGCGGCGCGCAAATCGCCGAGCAGGGTCATGCTGTTATCCAGGTGGTTACTGTCGGGATCGGTGGTTATCTCCTCAAGCAAGGCTCCCATGCGAGCTGCCTGCAAGGCACCCGCCATGCCGCAGCCGCCCTTGATGGCGTGGCCGATGCGGCGGACTTCGGCATCGTCGCCCGTGGCGACGGCGAGTTCGAGCGCCTGCATACGCTTGTCCAGGTCGGCGACCACGGCGGCATAGATTTCGCGCACCGCGACCTCGGGCATCATGCCTCGGAACTGCGCCAGGGTTTCAGGGCTAATGATCGGCTCATGGGGATCGAGGCGGGACGGATTAAGCGGCGCGTCCGGGAGCGGACGCCCCGCGAGGAGCTTTACCAGCGCCTCGAGATCAAAGGGCTTGGGCAGAAAGCCGTCGGCAGCGGCGACCACATCCTGCGGCGGATTGCTTCCGCTGATGGCGAACACGGGCGCGTCGGAGCGAGCGCGCAATTCCGCGATCAACCGGGCTCCGCTCAGGCCGGGCATCTGAGCGTCCATCAGGATCGCGTCCGGCAGGCACTCCCCAATCGCTAACATCTCCAGCGCTTTGGTCCCGTCCACTGCGGTGTGGACGGTGTAGCCGTTCATGGTGAGCACCGTGGCGGTCACTTCCCGGCTGACCAGATCATCATCGATCAGCAGCAGGACCGGGGACTTTCGCCGGGTGTCGAAATTGAGCATAAGTCTAGTGTGCATCGAGGCTGCGCGGTGCAACGAAAATTATGCGTACTGGGTATCTATCTTGGTCACGTGTATGAATCAACAGCATCAGTACGCGGCGCTACCTTGCCCCAAAGTTAATGACAGTCCCTGGCTCTGTGACCGTGAAGATGTGCAGTTTCCCCGGTGTACAAAAGCGAGGCACCCGGGGGGCGAGGCCCCTGAGGGGTGAGGCGCCTGAGGCGCCCGGCCAATGGATCAGATCAATGCACGTGAGCGGCAGGCACGTGAGCGGCAGGCACGTGAGCGGCAGGTCTGAGAGGCGCTGCAACCGCCGAAGGCAGCTTCTCCGCTCTGCCGCCGGCCGCCCAACCGATGGCGACAAACCAGCCAAGGATTGTCCACCCGAGGAAGACATTCAGCAAGGTTATCCAGACCGTCGCCGTGCAATCCCGGTAAACGGCCAGCGCGGTTGGGAGCAGATAGACCGCAACCGCAATCGCAAACAGAAGCAGGTTCACCGGCGCCATGAGATCGCCGGTGTTTCGCGCCATTCCCAGCCCGATGACGATGACCGCGAAGGCGAAAAGCACGCCGACGATGGCGAGCCGAAGCAAATTCTTCATTTGCCACCTCCAAGATACGGCTAAAGCGTAGCGCCGGCCCGGGCCGCGTGCAATGGACGTTTCCAACTGAACTTCATCCAACGAAAGCCTCGCAGCGGCCCTGATTCATGGCACTTTCTTTGCTTCTTCTCGTCTTGAAAGCTACGGATGATAGAGCGAATTGGACTTATCGACAGGACGCGTGCGAAGGGCGTGCCCATGGTTTGTTGTAAGGCAGTTTGATGCAATGAATCGATCGCATCAATAAGCCGAAATTGTGAGCAATATCGAACTTGTTGCAGCCGGGCGAACATGGCCTACGGGCTGTACTTAGCGCGGTTCCAGGATAGGTATGCCCGATTGTGCTTCGTACCAGGTCGGCCCTCCTTGGGGTCGGGTCGACTTGAGTGCAATGCCTCTGGGTACAGCAATCCTGAAACCGCTATAGGGAACAGGCCCCCAATCGACCCATCCCGGCGAAGCTCAGCTCCTGTTTCTGAGGTTGCCTTGCCGGCAACTCGGAAGTGGGCCTGCTCACGCCGGCTTCGGTGCAGGCGGGCCCATGACTGCGGCCTGGGCGCCCGATTGTTTACTTGACGGGGCGGGCTTTGCCGTTGCTTAGAGATTGGTCAAGGATGCTCTTGATTCCGCTTTCATCTTCGAGGGTCAAGTGGCCCATGATGTCCGCGTCGATGTGCGCCCAGTTTCCCCACTGGGCTTGCTGCTCGGCGAAGTCGCGCAAGGGGCCGTCAAGATTGAGTTGCTGGGCAATGATCTTGCCTTCGAGACCGCCCAACTTGCCCTGAATCTCCCCGATTTTTCTCTGCAGATCGGCCAGGTTCTGCTGATTGATGGTGCCTCCCTGGAGGGCCTTGAGAGATTTTGCGGCCGAGATGAGGTCGGCGATTTCTTTGGAGAGATCGGGGGTGGGCACGTTGAGGTCCCGCATCTTCTTTGCCAGGTCCTGCTGATTGATTGCTTCCCCCTGGAGGGCCTGGAGAGATTTCGCGGCCGAGTTGAGGACGGCGGTTTCATTGGAGAGATCGGGGGCGGGCACGTTGAGGTCACGCATCTTCTTTGCCAGTTCCTGTTGCTGCTGGACGAATACTTTGTCCTGCTTGCCGAGTTCTCTCTGCTGCACGGCGAATTCCTTCTGCTGCACAGCGAGGGCGAGCATTTGATCGGCCGCGGTCTTTTGCATGGCCTGGACCTGGGCGACGATGGCGGGATCGTCGACGATGTAGGACTTGCCCTCGTGGCGGAAAAAGAGGAAGGGGACGTGGGCGCTCTTGCGGGCCCTTTCAATCTCGGCGGTGTGGTCGCCGTCCCAGGGCCCGTGGTAATGGATAGGGGATCCCGGTTCGCCGACCAGGGCGTAGGGTTCGCCGCCGCTGAGCAAGGACTTGTTGAAGCCGTCAGAGACGAAGTAGAAGTAAGGGCCTGGATCGATGTTCTGGGGATCGACAATTACGGTCGCGGAGCGGGTCGATGGATCGGGCGGCGTGGGCGGCAGAACGAGCACCCTGGGCGCCGGAGGGGCGGGCGGGGCTGGGAGATCGCTCGGAGAGGAGGGAGCGGGGACAGCCTGGGTGGCTGGAGCGCCGGGCGAGGGCAGAGTCGCCTCGGACGCCGGGGCGGGCTCCGGGACGGCTGCGGGCGTGGCGGCAGGCGCGGGGGTTTGCTCAGTCACCTGTTGGGGTGTGGATTGGCCGGTGATGGAATCCTGCGGCTGCGAGGTGACTGGCGGCGCGGATTGCGACGCAGCTTCAACGCGGATGAGGGCGGTGGCGGCGAAGAGCGCGACCGGGACCAGCAGAACGGCGGCGAGCGCGCGGCGGCCTGCAGCGGCAAAGGCAGAGCGGAAGCTGGACTCGTTGAGAAGGCGCTCAATGCGCCGGGAGAGATGACTGGTGCGGGCCATGGCAACTCCTGTAAGGGTTGGGCGCGGGAGGGCCGCGAATTCAAGAAGGATCTGGGCGTAGGCGGAGCGGCTGGCGGCTTGTTCGAGGCCGGCGCGGTCGCTGATGGCCTCACCCAGTTCACAGAGCGTGCGTTTGAGCCACCAACCGAGGGGGCTGAACCAGAAGAGAGAGGCATAGAGTCCGGCGAGAAGCTGGAGGTAGAAGTCGCCCTGGCGCACGTGGGATTGCTCGTGGGCCAGAACAATGCGGAGTTTCTCCTGATCCCATGCGGAGTAGCCTGCAGGCAGAACGATGCCGGAGCCGATGTTGACGGGCGAAGCTACGCGAGGACTGGAGCGGAGATGAAGCGGCGTTGCGGGAGCGGAGCCCACGGAGTCGGAGGTCGATAGCTCTGGAAGGGGAGTTGCGCTTGTCCAGAGCCGGAGTGCGGAGGTGAGGCCAACCAGGAGACGGAGGAGCAGGGCGGCAAAGATGCCGAGATAGAGAAGCGAAGCGATGAGCGCGGGGCGGATAGGCGATGGGCGAGGTGCGCTTGCAGCGGTTGGGATGGGGGCTGGTGCGGCTGAAAGAGGCGTGGTTGCAAGAGATGCGGGTACCGGGATGGACGTGGTCTCGGGCGCGGGCGGAAGAAAGCGGGAGCTGGAAATTGCATGTGCGCGGGCCTTGCGGAGCGGTGCAGGGGCAAGGGGGGCGGAGATGGTCTGCGCGGCTGGGACGGCGGCAGGTGTGGTGGCCGGCGTGGGGATGGGCGAGGCGGCGAGCTGGGCGGCAGGCGTTCGGCTCAAGGGAAGCGAGGGGATTTTGAGCGCGGCCGAGGAGGGGAGAATTTGCCAGCGCGGCAGCAGAGGCATGGCGAGGGCCGCGATGAGGACCAGTCCCCAGGCGGCTTTCTGCACGAGCACATTGCCGATGCTCAAAAGGCGCAGGCCTGCCCAGACCGCGACGGCTGCGAAGAGAGCGCGGAGTGAGGCTTCGAGCACAACGGTGACGAGAGCAGTCGTCATGGCTTCTCCTTTTTTGATTTGACGGCGGAGGTGCGATCGGAGGGTGCGGCGGTCTTCTGCGCGCGGGCGATGTGGTCGGCGAGGCGCTGCAATTCGGCGCGGCCAAGGACCTTGGAGTCGACCATGCCGACCAGCAGGGCTTCGACGGAGCCCTCGCAGAACCAGTCCACAATGCGCTTGACGGCGCGGCCGGCCACGCGCTGCCGGGACTCGGCGGGGCGGTAGAGGAAGGTACGGTTTTCGACGGCGTGTGCAAGATAGCCCTTCTCTTCAAGGCGGCGCAGGACGGTGCGGATGGTGGAGTCCTTGAGGGGACGGCCAAGCTCTTCGCGGACCTGCTCGGCGGTGACGGCGCCGATGCGCCAGACGATGAGGAGAATGCTGCGTTCGAGCTCGCCCAGATCGGCAGGATCGTGACCGGGGGTAGTGTTACTCGCCATAGTGTTACTGACTGTAGCACATAAAATAGGTGAGCCGTCAAGAGGCAGATTTTTTAATTTTCAGGCGGCGCTGTCGGCGGCGGGCTCAGCGGCGGTGAGCAGACCGGGATCGTCGGGGATGAAGAACTGGAAGACGGTGCCCGAGGGTCTCAGGGGAGACGCGGTGCGGCTGCGCAAGTGGATGGCACCGCGGTGTTTATTAATGATTTCAAGGCTGATCCAGAGGCCCAGGCCGGTTCCTGTCACCTCCTTGGTGGTGAAGAAGGCTTCAAAGGCGCGCTTGCGCGTTTCAGGGTCCATGCCGGAGCCGGTGTCGGCGGCGGTGAAGCGGACGCCGGTCTGGAGGGGATTTTTCCAGTTGCGGGAGCGATGGGCGCGGACCAGGAGGCGGCCGCCGGCCGAGGATGCATCAACGCAGTTGCCGACCAGGTTGGCAAAGACCTGGCGGATTTCTCCGGCGAAACAGAAGAGGTCGAGTTCGGGGTCGTACTCGCGCTCGACGCGCATGTTGAGGGAGTTGAACCGGCCCTGGTAAAGGCTGAGGACGGAGTCGAGCAGGTCAGTCATTTTGGAGCGGGCAGGCAAGGTGGGCTGGCGGTAGAAGCGGAGAGTTTGCTGGGTAATTTCGGCAATGCGGCGCACCTCGTATTCCGCCATGGTGACGTAATTGAGGGCCGGATCCTGAAGGTTGCAGAAGTTGCGGAGGAGAAAGAGGAGATTGGTGATGGCTTCGAGGGGATTGTTGATTTCGTGGGCGATGGAGGCGGCGAGACGGCCGGTGACGGCGAGCTTTTCCGCTTTGCGGAGCGCATCCTCGCTGCGCTTGCGGTCGCTGGCGTCGAGGACGATGACGCCTGCCCAGCGAATCTGGCGCGGGGTGGTGAGAACGGGATAGGCGCTGATGAGCCAGGTCCAGGGACGGCCGAGTTTGCCGCTTTGGCCGCTGATTTCGAAGCTGCGCATGGGTTCCTGCTCGGCAAAGACGCGGCGCACGGAGTTTTCAAGGTGTTGGGCGGCCGGAGCGGGCAGTAGTTCGGGCAGGGTGCGTCCGAGGTGACGACTGGGAGAGACGCCGGTGAGGTCGGCGAAGACCTGGTTGACGCGGGTGAAGCGGCAATCGCGATCAAAAAAGGCCAGTCCGATGGGCGCGTTGGCGAGCATGGAGTCGAGCAGAGAAAGTGTGTCGTTGAGCCCGGAGCGTTGCTCGACGATAGACGCGACCATGCTGTTAAAGGCCTGGATGAGATCGCCGATCTCGTTTTGCACGCCGGCCGGCACGGGCAGGCTGCTGTTGTCTTCAGGCGCGTTCATCATGGCGCGGGTGCCGCGCTGCAGAACAGCGAGCGGACGGGAGATGGAACGGGCCATGAGGAGGACGAGCAAGGCGGAGGCGACGATCCAGATGACGCCGAACGAGACCGTGTCGCGGAGAATGGCACCGAGTTGCTCACGGGCCCAATCCTGGCGGTACTCAACCCAGGCAAAGCCACGGAGATCTTTGCCGGTGTAGATGGCCGCAGCGCTCTCCCAGTGGTTTTTGCCAAAGGTAAAGAAGAGGGGATCGTGGCCGGCAATGCGAGGTAGTTGGGCGCGCTCGGTGGGATTGAGGGTAACCTGGTCGGCATCGCCTCTGCTGACAAACATGACGTTGCCGGCCGGATCGGTGACCTTGGCGAAGGCGACGGTCGGCGCCTCGCCCGTCATTCTGACCGAGAGACCGACCCATCCGGGGCGGTCCTGGAGCAGGGCTTCGCCGGACTGGAGGGCTATCGAGGTCGCCTCATAGGAGAGCCTGGTTTTGGCGCGTTCGCTCACTTCGTTTGCCTGCTGGCGGATGAGGACCAGAGCGAAGAGGCCGATGGAGAGGGTTTCAAGCAGGAGCAGGCCCGCCAGCATCTGCCAACGAATTGTGCGGGGCCACCAGCGCATGGGGAATGCCTATGCGCACCAGTGTATCGGATCGGGAGTTGGTGCGCGCCCGGGATTACTGTTCATGACCTCTGTTCACGATTTCTGTCCAGGAATCCGGTTCAGGCCTTCTGGCTGCGGGAGCCGAAGGCAGCCTCGAGGGCTGCGGCGATCTGGCGGCCATGGAAGCGGCCGTTCTCAATGAAGATTTCGCTGGTGCGGGATCCGGCCACAATGACGCCGGCGAGATAGATGCCGGGGACGTTGCTCTCCAAAGTCTCCGCATTGCAGACGGGGAGCTTGTCAGGCCCTTCGAAGTGGACACCGAGGCGCTCGAGGAAGGTGAAGTCGGGATGGTAGCCGGTCATGGCGAAGACAAAGTCGTTGGGTAGGGTCTGGCGACCTGTGGGCGTTTCAACTATCAGGGAGTCAGGGGTGATTTCGAGGACATTGGTGTTGAACAATGCCCTGATTTCGCCGTTCTTGATGCGGTTCTCAATGTCGGGCTTGATCCAATATTTGACGTTGGGCGTAACGCTGTCGCCACGATAGACGAGCGTGACGCGCGCGCCGTGGCGCCACAGCTCGAGAGCGGCGATGGCGGCGGAGTTCTTGCCCCCGATGACGGCAACGTCGAGACCGTAAAAGGGGTGAGGGTCGTTGTAGTAGTGATGCACCTTGCTGAGCGTTTCACCGGGAATGCCCATCCAATTGGGCAGGTCGTAGTACCCGGTGGAAAGCGCCAGCTTGCGGGAAGTGAGCACAGCGGTACGGCCGAAGCGGTCCACAGTGTGAACGGTGAAAGCGCCGTCAACGCCGGTGACGGCGTCGACGCGCTGATACGGGCGCACGTCGAGTTTGTAGAAGGCGGCCACCAGGCGGTAGTATTCGAGAGCCTCATTGCGGCTGGGCTTGGCATTGATGCTGGGGAAGGGAATGCCGCCGATTTCAAGCAGCTCCGAGGTGGTGAAGAAGGTCATGTGGGCGGGGTAGTGGAACAGCGAGTTGCAGAGGCACCCCTTGTCGACGAGGACGACGCGCATTCCGGCTTTTTGGGCTTCGATGGCGCAGGCGAGACCGGTGGGACCGGCGCCGACGACGAGCAGGTCGAAGAGTTCGGGCGGGGTTTCGGAGGGTTGCAGGGTGGGATCGTGCATGGCTCTAGATTAGGGCACGGGAAGGGGCTGGGCGGATTTGGATGCGCGCCAGGCTTATCGCGACTTTGGCAAGGGCAGCGGGCATGCCGCCAATTTGAACTTTGGCGACTGCTTCAGTTATGCGCCGGCGCGGGTCAAGCGGGAGCCGATTCTCTACAAGGGCGATGATTTTGTACCTACAGACTTGCGTTCGGCGATCGAGGAAGCCTAGGGCCTAATTCGACCCAGGCTCTAGACTATCTAGGAGGAGTTTTTTCGAATGACGGTGATCCGGCAGGAAGATTTTATTCGGAGTGTGGCGGGAGCGCTGCAGTACATCAGCTACTACCACCCGGTGGACTACATTACCAGCCTGACGAAGGCTTATGAGAAGGAAGAGTCGCCTGGCGCGAAGGATGCGATGGCGCAGATTTTAATCAACAGCCGCATGTGCGCCGAGGGACACAGGCCCATCTGCCAGGACACGGGAATTGTGAATGCCTTTGTGAAGGTGGGCATGGATGTGCGCTTTGAAGGCCCCGCGGGCGGCAGCCCTTCAATGAACCTTGAGGACATGGTGAACGAGGGCGTGCGGCGCGCGTATCTTGATCCGGACAACAAGTTGCGAGCGTCCTTGCAGGCTGATCCGGCAGGCAAGCGGATCAATACCAAAGACAACACGCCTGCGGTGACGAATGTGGAACTGGTGCAGGGCGGCACGGTGGAGGTGACGGTGGCGGCCAAGGGCGGCGGTTCCGAGGCCAAGAGCAAGTTCGCCATGCTCAATCCCTCTGACTCGGTGGTGGAGTGGGTGCTGAAGACCGTGCCGACCATGGGGGCGGGATGGTGTCCGCCGGGGATGCTGGGGATCGGAATCGGGGGTACGGCGGAGAAAGCGATGCTGCTGGCGAAAGAGTCGCTGATGGATCCCATCGACATTCAGGATCTGATTGCGCGGGGCCCGCAGAACCGCGCCGAAGAGTTGCGCATCGAGCTTTACGACAAGGTGAACCGACTGGGCATCGGGGCGCAGGGATTGGGCGGACTGACGACGGTGCTGGACGTGAAGGTGGTGGATACGCCGGCGCATGCGGCCAATCTTCCGGTGGCCATGATTCCCAACTGCGCGGCGATGCGGCACGCGCACATCGTTCTGGACGGATCGGGGCCGGTGTATCTTGATCCGCCGGCGCTCGAAAACTGGCCGAAGCTGACCCACGACGTCTCAGGAGCGCGGCGGGTGAACCTGGACACGGTGACCCGCGCCGAAGCAGCCATGTGGAAGCCGGGCGAGGTGCTGCTGCTGACCGGCAAGCTGCTGACGGGCCGCGATGCGGCACACAAGCGCATGACGGATATGTTAAACCGCGGAGAAAAACTCCCTGTCGATTTCAGTGGGAGGTTTATCTACTACGTGGGGCCAGTGGACCCGGTGCGCGAAGAGGTGGTGGGACCGGCGGGACCGACGACGGCCACGCGCATGGACAAGTTCACGCGGCAGATGCTGGCGGAAACGGGCCTGCTGGGGATGGTGGGGAAAGCGGAACGGGGTCCGGCCGCCATCGAGGCGATTCGCGAGTTCGGCGCCGTGTACCTGATGGCTGTGGGCGGAGCGGCCTACCTGGTGTCGAAGGCGATTCATGGCTCGCGGCTGGTGGCGTTCGGCGACCTGGGCATGGAGGCGATCTACGAGTTCGACGTGCGCGATATGCCGGTGACCGTGGCAGTGGATTCGAAGGGAACGAGCGTACACCAGACCGGTCCGGCGGAGTGGCAGCAGCGGATTGCGGGGATTCCGATTCTGCAGTGAGACCAGTGGGGAGTGGCCAGGGAACAGTGGTCAGTAAACAGTGGTCAGGTGTGGCGTCTCAACAGGCTGTTCCGATCCGGGGGCTGTCTGGGTGTTTGGGACCGAGGCAAAGAGGAAAAGGGCCGCCCCTTCGATGAGGGGCGGCCCTTTGGTTTTTGGAGATGCTTCGATTGGGGGCCGACCTTTGGGACGACCCTTTTAAGGTTCTTAGCGCCAGGTCACTTGGCGGCTACCAAGGGACGGGTGGATAGGGAGCCGTCCTTGTAGCCCTTGGCGATGTCAGCGATGGAGATGGGGCTGTAGTCGCCAGCGTGACCGGCCTGACCGAACTGGGTCATGCGGAGGGCGACGACCTTCTGCATGGCTTCGCGGGCGGGCTTGAGGTAATCGCGGGGGTCGAACTTCTCAGGGGTTTCGGCGAAGACCTTGCGGATGGCGCCGGTGATGGCGAGGCGGTTGTCGGTGTCGACGTTGACTTTGCGGACGCCGTTGCGGATGCCGAGCTGAATCTCCTCGACGGGAACGCCCCAGGTTTCCTTGAGCTTGCCGCCGTACTTGTTGATGATGTCCTGCAGGTCTTTGGGGACCGAGGAGCTGCCATGCATGACAAGGTGGGTTTTGGGCAGGCGCTTGTGGATGGCGATGAGGACGTCCATTTTGAGGACCGAGCCATCGGGTTTTTTGGTGAACTTGTAAGCGCCGTGGCTGGTGCCGATGGCGATGGCGAGCGCGTCAACGCCGGTGCGCTCGGCGAACTCGACAGCCTGGTCGGGATCGGTGATGTGGTCGAGGCCGCTGCCGCCGGCGCCGTGACCGTCTTCAACGCCGCCGAGGACGCCGATTTCGCCTTCGACGGTGACGCCGCGCTCGTGGGCGAAATCGACCACCTTGCGTGTGACTTCGACATTCTCTTCAAAGGTGGAGGGGGTTTTGCCGTCGGTTTTGAGCGAGCCGTCCATCATGACGGAGGTGTAGCCGAGGTCAATGGCGCTCTTGCAGGTTTCAAAGCTGTTGCCGTGATCCTGGTGCATGGCGATGGGAATGTCGGGGTTGAGCTCGGCCGCGGCCTGAATGAGCTTGAAGAGGTAGAGATCCTCGGCAAACTGGCGCGCGCCGCGGCTGGCCTGGACGATGACCGGAGACTTGGTTTCGCGTGCGGCGGCCATGATGGCCTGGATCTGTTCCATATCGTTGACGTTGAATGCGCCGACGCCGTAACCGCCCTTGGCGGCCTCGTCGAGAAGCTGCCGCATGGAGACTAGAGGCATAAGAATTCTCCTTATTAGGTACTGGCTCCGGTTGCCTGCGCGCTGGGCTCCGAAAGAAACGGGAGAACGGACTGCCGGGCTGCGGGAGCTGCAATCATCCCTATGGTAGCAGAGGCAGACAAGGAAAAAATGTGATGGAGATGGGAGGAGCGGCCGCGCGGCAAAATTGGGAGCGTTCCCGAATTTGGCATAGGGGCCGTCGGCCGGTGCGCGGTTCGGGGGCGGTGTGGAATAATCTGCCGGTGAACTCAGCCGGTGTTACTGCTCATGACTGGTACCTGCCGGCCTGCGTGGCCGGGACGGTGCTGCTGCTGTTGTTGCTGGTGGTGAAGGTGAAGCTGCACGCAGCGCTGGGGTTGGCCATTGCGGCGCTGGGCCTGGGCTTGGCCGCGGGCATGCCTTTAGAGCAGGTGCCGCTCTCGTTTACGGCGGGAGTGGGCAACATGATGGGGCACATCGCCATCATATTGGGGATGGGGGCGATTCTGGGCCAGTTGCTGGCCAGCTCGGGCGGGGCCGCTTCCCTGGGCAAGGCATTGGTGGAGGGATGCGGACCGAAGGGGCTGCCGTGGGCGCTGCTTGCGCTCGGCCTGCTTGTGGGGATACCGGTGTTTTTTGAGGTGGGGCTGGTGCTGCTGATGCCGATTATCGTGGAGTCGGCGCGGCGGGCCCGGCGGCCGCCGGTGCTGGTGGGAATGCCGGTGCTGGCGGGGCTTTCGATCATGCACGGGCTGGTTCCGCCGCATCCGTCATCGCTGCTGGCGGCAACCGTGTTTCACGCCGACCTGGGGCGGACGATCTTGTGGGGGCTGGTGGTGGGAGCGGGAGCGGCGGCGCTGGCGGGGCCCTGCCTGGGATGGATATTAATGCGGCGCTGGGAACGCGGCGCGGGAAAGCGGACGAGGAAGTTGGAGCTTGCCGAGGAATCGGCGCTGGTTGCGGGCGGAGCGACGATTGCCGATGGGGCGGGGACTGGGCAGCGGGCGGGGCCGGTGCGGGCACTGGTGGCGATTCTGCTGCCCATTGCACTGATTTTTGTGGGGAGCTGGGCGGACAAGGTGACCGTGCCGGGAGGGATGGCGAACCAGGTAATGCACATGCTGGGTTACCCGGATGTGGCCATGCTGGTGGCGGTTCTGGTGGCGCTTGTGACGCTGGGCAGCAGGATTCCGCGGGCGCCGCACCAGGGCGCCGACGTTTTGCGGCGGCTGACGGCGGAGTCGTTTGTCCCGATCGCGGGGGTGCTCGTGATTTTGTCGGCGGCTGGAGGGTTGAGCGGGATTCTGCGCGACTCCGGCGCGGCGCAGGCGACAGTGGGGCTGGCGATGGGGGCGCACATGCCGCCGCTGGTGCTGGCCTGGGCGCTGGCTGCGGTGGTGCGAGTCTGCATGGGCTCTTCGACAGTGGCCATGGCTGTGGCCTCGGGAGTGCTGGCTCCGATGGCCGGGCACATGAACGTGCAGCCGGAGATGCTGGTGCTGGCCACCGGCGCCGGTTCTCTGATGCTGTCGCACGTGAACGACTCCGGTTTCTGGCTGGTGAATTCGCTGTTCGGTCTGGATGTGAAAGGAACGCTGGCCACCTGGTCAGTGATGGAGACGGTGGTGTCGGTGAGCGGGTTGGGGATGACGCTGTTGCTGGCGGCGGTGCTGAAGTAAGGTCAGGGAACGATGAACAGGGAACGGTGATCAGTGGTCAGTGATTAGGGAACAGTAAACGGGGAACGAGGGCATGGCTTCGGCCATTCTGTTCCAGCTACCGGCAGCGGCTTCTTTCGGTTCCAACTCTTCGAGTGTGCGCGGTGCCTGGGGCGGTTTCATTTCGACGGATTCGGAGTGGCAGCGTTGGGTGCGCCTGAAGCCGGCTTAGGCTTTGCGGATGCCGGGGGCGGCGCCGGCTTTTTTTGCGTGGAGGTTGCGTTCCTGCGGACTGTGGCGCGATGCGCCGGCGGGGCAACGCAAGGGAGCGCTACGGGGATGGGCGGGGCCGCTGCGCGGGCTGCCTGGGCCCTGATTCTGGCGTCCAGATCGACGATCTGTTTCTCGGCAGCATCGGCCGAGCCCTGCAGACGGTCGCCCAGTGCGAGGCGGGTGCTGCCGAGAGTGGCGAGGGCTTGCTGAAGCTGGTCGGCCTGGTCGTCGGGCGCGGAAATCCTCGCCGCTTCAACCACGCGCAAGAGCACATCGTAGAGCGCATCGAGGTGGCGGAGGACAGGCAGCACCTTGCTCACGGCGCCTGGGGCGGCATCGGCCTGGGCGAGCAAGGGAGGCAGGTTGGACCCGAGATCGTTCTGGATCTGGACGATGTAGCCCTGCGCCTCGTCGCGGAGCGCGCCTCTCTTCCATTTCTCCAGCCGCAGTTGATCGAGGGTCCGATGCAGGGCATCGATTGAAGGCTGCAAAGTTCCGGACAAGACTCCGGACAAGGCTTCGGACGGGGCACGCGGCGCGGGCGACGGGTTGGCCGGAGGAAATCCGTTGGGCGGCGTCTGGGCTGGGCAGACAAGCGTTGCGGGAAAGAAGACGGCCAAGAGAAACACGGCAAACGGAAAACGCATGGGCTCTGCCTTCCTGGTTGACTCCAAGGCAATAAAAAAGAACCGGACTGCAGAACAGCGCCTTCCTCGGGCGATGGATTTCCGGGCTATAGCGGTCTCAGGATTGCTCGACCCAGAGGCATTGCACTCAAGTCGACCCGACCCCAAGGAGGGGCGACCTGGTACGAAGCACATTCGGGCATACCCGGCATACCTATTCTGAAACCGCTCTGATGGATGGGCCGTGGGGGGATCAAAACCCGGATCCATGGTTCAGACGCGATTTTACCGGATCGGGGGCGAGTTTCTCGATATTCCGGTGCAGTGTGCTGGAACTTTCCTGCTTGATCCGCATGCACAAAGCAGTCCCTTTGACCCGGTTGGCAGACAGAATTTATACCTCGGCGCCGAGGAGGAGCGCGCATTCTCGAAGCGAACTTCGGGAACAAAAACCTAGGCGGGATAGGCGCCTGAGATGTAGCCCTGCAACTCCTGAATGGTTTGCGCCTGGCCGGAGATGACCCACTTGACGAGGTCGCCGATCGAGATCAACCCCACGACTTCGTCCCCTTCGAGGACGGGAAGGTGGCGGAAGTGGTGATCGGTCATCATGGTAAGACATTCGTCAACGGTGTGGCGCGTGGTAATGGAGATGACGGTGCCGGTCATGATCTCTTCGACCAGGGTGTCGCGGGAGTGGTGGCCTTTGATAACGCCCTTGCGGGCGAAGTCGCGCTCGGAGAAGATGCCGACCAGCTTGCCGTTCTCGAGGACCAGCAGGGCGCCGATATCGTACTTGGCCAGCAGTTGGATGGCCTCGAAGACCGACTGCCGGGGCGCGATGGACAGGATCCTGGCCGGTCCCTTCCTTTTAAGCACCAATCCAATCGTATCGGTAATCTTCATTGGATCCTCCCTGAAAAAGAGCTTCGGATGATTGCAGGCGGTCCGTTCTCCCGTGGCGCCACTCTATATGCGCGTTCAGCAATGAGTCAATATAGCCGGAATGGAGGGAATAGGGAATAGGGACCAGGGGACACGGACCGGGGGACAGGAAGCCGGGGACTGCAACCGGCAAACAGGCGCCGAGGATGTTGTGGCAAGGTTGGCGGCGTTGGACGGGCGCTGGAGGCTGGAGGCTACAGCGGTTCCACAGTTGCTCGATCCCGAAGCGATGAGGCTGAGTGGCTTTTTTATCAAGAAAAAGCCACCTTGGATAGCGCCAGAAATGGCTACAAGTACTGTGGAACCGCTCTAGTTGCCGGTGCCTATCGCGGTTTCAGGATTGCTCGACCCGGAGGCATTGCACTCAAGTCGACCCGACCCCAAGGAGGGGCGACCTGGCACCAAGCACAATCGGGCATACCTGGCATACCTATTCTGAAACCGGTCACTCCATGATGACTAGCAGCTGTCTTATCCCAGGACGGCCTTCTGCGCGGCGAAGATCTGCTCGAGTCCGGATGCGGCCAGGTCGATGAGCTCGTTCAACTGAGTGCGGGAGAAGCTGCCCTTCTCGGCGGTGGCCTGGGTCTCGATAAGGCCGCCGCCGGCGGTCATGACGACATTCATATCGACTTCGGCCGCAGAGTCTTCCTCATAGCAGAGGTCGAGCAGGGGGGCGCCGTCGACAATGCCCACGGAGGTGGCGGCGACGAGCTGGCGAAGCGGGGATTGGTTGAGCGTGCCGGCGGCGACCAGGGCGTTGAGCGCCAGGGCGAGGGCGACGGCGGCGCCGGTGATGGCGGCGGTGCGCGTGCCGCCGTCGGCCTGAATGACATCGCAGTCGAGAATGACGGTCCGTTCGCCGAGAGCCTGCATGTCGACGACCGCGCGCAGGCTGCGGCCGATGAGGCGCTGGATCTCATGGGTGCGTCCGCCGATTTTGCCGCGCTCGCTTTCGCGGGGGGTGCGGGTGACGGTGGAGCGGGGGAGCATGGCGTACTCGGCCGTGACCCAGCCTCGGCCGCTGTTGCGCAGCCAGCCGGGAACACCCGGTTCGATGGTGGCGTTGGCGAGGACGCGGGTATTGCCGAGCGAGACCAGAACGGAGCCCTCGGCGGTCTGAACGAATCCGGGAACCAGGGAGAGCGGGCGAAGCTGGTTGGAGGTTCGGCCTCCGGGACGGAAGAAGGAATCGGGAGCGTGCATAGGGGGATTGTACGGGAGCGGGAATGGAGCGGGGCGGTTGTGGATGGGCGGTTCCAAAACGGGAGTGGAGGTTCTTGGCGGCCGGAAACGGGAATGGAGGGTTAAGTGACAGAGCGGGAAGGCATTAGAGGGATGGAGCGGGGCGGGGCTGTTCCAAAATGGGAGAAGCGGCGGGAGAAGGGAGAGGTGGGTGTGTACGGAAATTGGACAATAACCTATTCCCTAATCAGGAACTTAGAGAAAGCGTTCTGGTTTGGCACGCTACGTGTATTAGAAGAGGACAGAAAACAGGGAACAGGAAGCAGGGAGCGGGGAACAGGACCTGGGAAGAGGCAGCAGCCAGGCGGGCGATCTCCTATTGCTTAAAACTGACCTGGGACAGGGAGCACGTCATGCAACAGGTGGAACAGACAACCAGAATGGGCGGAGCGGAACGGAAGCGGGTGGAAGCGGTTGTGGAGACCCTGGCGCACTTGGGCTGCCGGGGCGAAACCGTGGCGGAAGTGGCGCATGACGCCAGAAACATGGTGACGGCGCTGGGGCTCTACTGCGATCTTCTCGAGGAGCCCGGGGTGCTGGCGACTCCCTTCGCTCACTACGGAAACGAACTGCGGCTGGTGGCGGCGGCGAGCCGGCGGCTGGTGGAAAAGCTGGTGGCCCTGGATGCGGTCGACGAGGTGACAGGCGAAGGGAACCGCGGGATCAGAAGCAATGCCAACCCTGTGGGACAGGGCGCTTTGCGCAGGTTGGATGGCACGGTTCGGAGATGGCCGGTGAACGCCGGGGCTGCAAGCAGGCTGGAACCGGGCCGGGCGGAGATCGGGCGCCGCGAAACCGCGGGCCACTGGGATCTGCTGCCCGCCGCGCCCATCGGGAATATGGCCGTCGAGTTGCTTGCCAACCATAACCTGCTGGCGGCAATTGCAGGGCCGGCGATCACGGTGACTGTGGATGCGGAAGGCGGGGCGAGGCCGGTGCGGCTGACGAGCGAGGACCTGACCCGGGTGCTGGTGAACCTGGTGAAGAACGCCGCTGAGGCGATGCCGGGGGGCGGGCGCATCCAGATCGAGTTGCGCGAGATTCCCGCCGGTGGGGGAACTGCCGATGCCCTGGCGCTGACAGTCGATGACAACGGTTCCGGCATAGCTCAGACGCAGCGGGAGACGATCTTCGAGTCAGGCTTCACGACGCGGGGGAAGAGCGGGGACGCGAAAGGCCGCTGGCCGGCGTCGCACCGCGGATTGGGACTGTCGATCACCCGTTCCATCGTGGAGGCGGCCGGGGGACGCATCCAGGCCACGAACCGCGCTTGCGGCGGAGCTCGCCTGGAGATAGAACTGCCGGTATGGAAGCAGACCTCTTAGCAGGTACCTTTTATGGCGGTTTCAGGATTGCCATACCCGGAAAGCAATGCACGCGAGTCAACCCGAAACCACGGGAGGGGCGACCTGGCACAAAGCGCAATGGGCCATGCCGATCCTGAAACCGGTCACTCCATGATGACTAGCACCCGGTTTGGACGTCGGCGAAGCCCGGGCCGAGTGCGAATGTGGAGAGTTTGTCGTGCGGCCGCGGGGAATGGAGTGAAGCGCCCTGGACTTAAGTGAATCGAAGGGGCTCGAGCGGTTCCACAGTTGCTCGATCCCGAAGCGATGAGGCTAAGGGTCTTTTTATCAAAAGAAAGACCCCTCGGAGATCGCCAGAAGAGGCTAGAAGTACTGTGGAGCCGCTTTAGGCCGCACCAGGAATGAAGCGACTAGGCCGCACCAGGAATGAAGCGATGAGGCTGCACCAGGAATGAAGCGATGAGGCTGCACCAGGAATGAAGTGACGAGGCCGCACCAGGAATGAAGCGATGAGGCTGCACCAGGAATGAAACGATGAGGCCGCACCAGGAATGAAGCGACGAGGCCGCACCAGGAATGAAGCGACGAGGCCGCACCAGGAATGAAGCGATGAGGCCGCACCAGGAATGAAGTGACGAGGCCGCACCAGGAATGAAGCGACGAGGCCGCACCAGGAATGAAGCGATGAGGCCGCACCAGGAATGAAGCGATGAGGCTGCACCAGGAATGAAGCGAGGACGCACCAGTTGTTGTTACGAGCTGGGAACTGACAACCAAAGGCCGCAAGTTGGGAGCTTGGCGCTCCTGCCTCAAGGCCGTAAATGACCGGACAAGCTTTCTTGAAACCATACGAGGCGACTACAATGCTGGAAACAGTCTTCAACACAAGGGCCATGGAGTTTATCCCCCAAGCAGCGGAACCGGCAGTGCGGTTGCACCTGCTGGTGGTGGACGCGGACGCCGCGGTGCGCTCGGCCTGCGCCGAGATTGCGGCGAGCCTGGGCTATGCGGTGGAAAGCACCGGAGAGTTGGGCCAGGCACGGAGCCAGATGAGAGGCCACGCGGCCGATATCCTGCTGGTGAATCTGCCGGCAGGATCGAACCAGGGCCTGGAACTGGTCTCGGAAGTGAAGCTGCTCTATCCCGACACCTCGGTGATTGCGATGACCTCCTCAAGCTCGGTGAACACGGCCGTGGAGGCGATGCGTTGCGGGGCCTCGGACTACCTGACCAAGCCGTTTGCGATGGACGAGCTTTCGACGGTGCTGGACCGCGCCGCGGCCAGCCACACAACAGATACGGCCACCCGCCAGCTGCGCGAGCGCCTCAGGCTTTCGCAGGGGCTGGGCGCCATGATCGGCCGCTCCGGAGAGATGGAGAAGCTCTACCGCATTCTTTCCAAGGTGGCGCAGAGCACGCACCCGGTGCTGGTGCTGGGCGAGAGCGGGACGGGCAAGGAACTGGTGGCGCGGACCATCCACGCCTACGGGCCCAATGCGCAAAAGCCGTTTCTGCCGGTGGACTGCGGGTCGCTGGTGCCAACCTTGATCGAGAGTGAACTGTTCGGCTACGTGAAGGGCGCCTTTACCGGGGCCAATCGCTCCAAGGACGGGCTCCTGGTTTCGGCCGAGGGCGGAACGGTGTTTCTGGACGAGATCGGCGAACTCTCGCTCGACCTGCAGGCCAAACTGCTGCGGGCCCTGCAGGAAAAAGAGGTGCGGCCGGTCGGGGCCACCCACCGGGTGCAGATCAAGGCCAGGATTGTGGCCGCGACCAACCGCGACCTGGCGGAGATGGTGGAAAAAGGCACCTTCCGCAAGGACCTTTTTTACCGGCTCAATGTGGTGAACCTGCGGCTGCCGGCGCTGCGGGACCGGCGCGAGGACATTCCGCTGCTGGCGGCGCATTTTCTTGACCGCATCAGCCGCGAGCACGGCACCAAGTTCACGCTGAGCGATGAGGCGCTGCGCACGATGATGCGGCACGACTGGCCGGGCAACATCAGGGAGCTTGAAAACTCGATGGAGCGGGCATGCGCGCTCTCTTCCGGTCCGGTGCTGCACCTGGGCGACCTGCCCACGCAGTTGCAGCAGCAAGGACTGGAGGCCAGGCGCTCGACCGCGGCCGCGGGCAAGGAAGACGAGAGCAGCAGCTCGCCCGAGGTGAAGGCGCTGGCCGATCTGGAGCGCGAAGCAATTCTAGGCGCGATCCGGACGCTCAACGGCGACAAACTGCAGGCCGCCAAGCTGCTGGGCATCGGCAAGACCACCCTCTACCGCAAGCTGAAGGAGTACGGGATCGTCGACCCGCTGCAGGAAGAGTAATCAAGCAGCTTCGAGCTTCCAACCTTCAACTTTAGGCCTTACGCATTCACCTTTTCGCTACCAGGCTTTCGTTTCCAGCTCCCCCGTGCTGCTGGAGCGCGTCAGGGTTTCAGAGGGCCATCAGCTCGCAGTTGAAAGGTCAATTCTTTAGGAAGGTCTGGAGTTGAAAGGCAAAGAGGCGGGAGCCTGGAGCCGACAGGCTGGGGCCAAAAGGCATAAATCAAAAACCGAGAACTGAGAAGCAGGAGCCCAAAGCCAAAATCTAAAGGCTAAAGGCTAAAGGCTAAAGGCTAAAGGCTAAAGGCTAAAGGCCAAACGCCAAACTCTAAAGGCTCGAAGCTGCAAGCGCCGGCGCTCAACAGAAAATGGTTGGATGGACCGAATCAAGATTGGACAAAGAAACCAGGAACGAGGGACGCACGATGAGCATTTTGATGGTGACCGGGATCGAAGGAGCGCGCAATTGCGCGGCCGCGGTGGGCGCACAACTGGGCATGGACGTGGAGGTTGCGGATGGGCGGAAGGCGGCACTGACGGCGCTGCGGCGGCGGGAGTTTTTGGCGGTGGTGGTGGACGAGACCATGGCCGAATGCGATCCGGCGGCGGCCGAGGCGCTCTGGGCGCACGCAGGGCTTGCGATTCCGCTGCAGGTGAACTTCGCGCTCTCGGGGGCGGCGCGTCTGATCCGCGAGATTCGCGCGGCGCTGCACCGCCGGGAGCGGGAGCAGGAGTTGGCCCGCCGCGCTGCCGCCGCGGCCATTGAGACGGAGCTGAAGGGAACGGTGGCCGGGCTGTTGTTGCACTCGCAGTTGGCACTCACGGGCCACGAGGTGCCTGCGCTGTTGGCCGAGAGGTTGCGCATGGTGGTGGATTTGGCCGGCAATCTGCGCCAGCAGTTGAATGCGCCGCTGGAGACGCGCGGGAAAACGGCCTAATCGGCATGCTGCTCCCCGATGGCCCCGCGGGAACATGGTCGCCTGGATGAGTTTCATTGCGTTGCACGCGCATCGCCGGGGCAGGAATCGCCCCGGCGTTCTTTTCACTGACGGTG
>Ga0181517_10001497_pt1 | contig 25859 bp, 18 predicted proteins | sample PEATcosm2014_Bin_31_FD_119748 | JGI IMG/M metagenome (GOLD analysis project Ga0181517, IMG submission 119748) | Peatland microbial communities from MTU Mesocosm Facility, Houghton, MI, USA - PEATcosm2014_Bin01_30_metaG | ecosystem: Environmental > Terrestrial > Soil > Wetlands > Peat | place... | reverse complement strand
TACCCGCGGACGGTGAACGCCATTTATGAGTCCCGGCGCGACACCTTGGTGGACGGCCTCAACCGCATAGGTTGGACCGTGGCCAAGCCTTTGGGCACCATGTTCGTCTGGGCCCCCGTGCCCGAGCCCTACCAGGAACTCGGCTCCCTCGAGTTTGCCAAGTACCTGATAAGCGAAGCCCACGTCGCCACTTCGCCCGGCATGGGCTTCGGCACGGGGGGCGAGGGCTATGTGCGCTTCGCTCTGGTCGAGAACGACCAGCGGATCGGCCAGGCCGTGCGCAACCTGCGCCGCGCCCTAACCAAGCTCGGCTAGGCCGTGGGCGGGCCCATTTCCCGCACGGCATTAATGGCCCGGCGCGGCGTTAGAAATGCTCCGTTCACGTTGGCCACCTAGAGTAGCGATATGGCGACCTATGTGGTCAGAGTGTGGGTGCCTGACAGGCCCGGCGCCCTTGGTGCCGTAGCCAGCCGGATCGGCGCCGTGCGCGGCGACCTGGTGGGCGTGGAGATCCTCGAGCGTGGCGCGGGCCGGGCCATAGACGAGCTCGTAGTCGAGTTGCCCCGGGCCGACCTGCTGGACCTCATGATCAGCGAGGTCAACGAGGTGGACGGGGTGGATGTCGAGGACGTGCGGGAGATCCCGGGCGTTCCCGTCGACCCCCGGCTCGACGCCCTGGAGACGGCCGCCTACCTGGTAGAGCGCCATGACCCGGCCGACCTGTTGAAGGCGCTGGTCGCCCACGCCGCCCGTGACTTCGAGTCCGACTGGGCGGCGGTAGTCGACCCCGGCGCACCCCAACCGCTTTCATGGGTGGGGGCCATGCCCCCCGAGGCGTGGGTATTTGCATTTGTAAAAGGAGCAAAGGCCTCCCTGGTGGGCCGGGAGGGCACCGGCGGCGCCAGCCCGAGCGACGTCGCCTGGGCGGACATGTCCGTCGCCTGCCTCGTGGTGGTGCTGGGCCGCGATGGCCGCCCGTTCCGGATCAGGGAGCGCCGCCAGTTGTCCGCTTTGGCTCGCATTGCCGATAACCGCTGGGTGGAGCTGGTGCGAGGCAGCCGGTCAGGGTCGGTGGCCCCGTCCTCGTTGGCCCAGGCGCTCGGGCACCCGGCCGGGTCGGGGTCAGGTCCGGCCACCGGCGAGGGGGCGGTGCCGTCCTCTCAAGGTGTGAGCCGGGCGCCCACGTCGCTGTCCCGGGCCAGGATGTTGCGTGGTGGCTCCGGGCCCGTGCTCAATCGCTTTTAGCGGTCGCTTAGGGGACAACCTCCACCCGGGCCGCCTCCTTGCGGCCCAGCAGCCACATGACAACTTCGCCGGGGGGGCCCTTCACCGTAGAGCCGCCCTTTTTGGACAGGACCAGCGGCTCTAGACCGGGCGCTTCCAGCCGTCCGGCGGCCGGGTGAAAGGAAAGCTTCGCCATTGCTCCGGCCCGGCGCCAGAGCTCGGCCTCGTCAGCGGTCGCGAGTTGGCGCGGCTGCCAGTCCGGCTGTCCTCGGCGCAGATCCTCGTGGTGGACGAAATACTCGATCGTGTTGATGGCACGGTCCAGGGGGCGCAGGAGGGGCGGCGGCCCTGAGCGCACGCGGCTCACGAGCGTGTCCCACGTCTCGGTGTCGCGCGCTCCGTCGCGTACCCGGGTCGTCCACGCCTTGAACGGTCCCAGGTTTGTCACTATGCCCACGGTGGTGTCGGGACGGCGCTCCCGGGTCAGCAGGTGGGCGGCCAGGTCGGCGCTGCGCCAGCCGGCGCACAGGGTGGGGGAGTCGGGGCCGAGCTCGGTGAGCAGGTCGCACAGGGCCCACCGTTCGCGCTGGGAGAAGGTCGCGCCATCCTTTTTCATGGATGGATCATAAGCAGTCGGATCAGGTCCGTGGCTCCCAGCTGAACCGCAATATGGCGATCAGCAGCCCGGCCGCTCCCCAGGCGGCGACGACTACGACGTCTACCCAGTCGAAGCTGGTGCCCAAAAAGCCTGCCTGCATCCCGAGAGCGAAGTGCCGGACGGGGAAGATGCGCGCCACCCAAAGGATCCAGCTGGGGGCGTTGGTGCCGAGCGGTATGAAGATGCCGGAAAGGAACAGCAGCGGCAGGATCGTGGCGTTGACGATCGCCGGCGAGGCGTCGGCGTTGGGGATCACTGTGGTTATGGCGAACCCGAGGGCGCAGAAACTGCCGGCACCGACGATGAGCATGACGAGGAAATGGACGAGCGTGATGCCGGTGGGCACCGAGGCCTGGTAGGCGAGGCGGCCGAAGGCGGCAGTGATGACCACGAGCAGGATGGCGACGAAAAGGGCGTGCAGCACTCTGGCGGTGAAGTAGACGCCCGCCGGCAGCGGCGTACCGTCGACCCGCTTCAGGATCCCGGCGTCGCGCTGGAAGGTCACGGTCATGGCGACGTTTGTGTAGCAGGCGCTTATGACGGCGAAGGCCGCCATGGCGGCCACGTAGTAGGTCGACTCCTTGACCGTGCGCCCGGCGAGGTGCACGGTGCCCGACCCGAGCAGGGCGGTGAAGATCACAAGGAACATGAGCGGGAAGGCGAAGGTGAAAAAGGCGGAGGCGGGGTTCCGCCAGAACGTCTTGTTCGTGTACCGGACTTGCCGGGCCGTGAGCGAGACGATGTTCATCGGGCCCTTGCCGCCCTACTTCGCCCGGCACGGCCCCGCCGGCCCCCGCCGTCCGCAGGGCCGTCTGGCGCCGGCCCGGCCCCGGAGGGCCCTGGCGTCCCGCCCGTGAGCTCGAGGTAGACGTCCTCGAGCGTGGGCCGGACGACGCTCAGGTCGTCGAGCTCGATGCCATGGTCCATGGCCCAGCCGGTGAGCCGGTGGAGGGTGGCCGTGAGGTTCTCGGTAACGAGCTCGACGAGCCCGTCCGGGACCGAGCTGTGGGGGAGGTCTTCGGGGAGAGGAGCCCCCGGCGGGAGCCGGAAGCTGACCCGGGGGTTGGCCTGGTCGCGCCCCCCGATGCTGGAGGGGGGGCCGAGCGCCACGATCCGGCCGGCGGCGATGACCGCCACCCGGTCGGCCAGGAACTGCGCCTCGTCCATGTAGTGGGTGGTGAGCAACACGGTCTTGCCCAGCTCGGCCAGGCTCTTCACGACCTGCCAGGCCTCCCGGCGCGCCGAGGGGTCGAACCCGGTGGTGGGCTCGTCCAGGAAGAGCAGTTCCGGGTCGCCGACGAGGGCCACCCCGACGTCGAGGCGCCGCTGCTGGCCCCCGGAGAGCGTGGTGACCCGGGCGTCCTTCTTCGCGCCCAGGCCGACGAGCTCGATCACCTCTTCGGGCGACCTCGGGTGAGGGTAGTAGCCGGCGTACATGGTGAGGACCTCGGCGACGGTCAGGTAACGGTCGATCCCCGTGGACTGCAACACGATGCCGATGTGCGGCTTCAGCGCCTTGCGTTCGTGGCCCGGGTCGTGCCCGAGCACCGTCACCTCGCCCCCGTCCCGATGGCGGAAGCCCTCCAGGATCTCGACCGTCGTCGTCTTGCCGGCGCCGTTCGGCCCCAGCAATGCGAAGACTTCGCCTCGCGAGATCTCGAGGTCCACCCCGTCGACCGCCTTCAAGGTCCCGTAAGACTTGCGTAACCCGCGGACCGACACCGCCGCCTCCTGGGGCGCGGAGCCGGGGGAGGTGCCACCTCGTGAGCCGAGGAGCGCCGCGTTGTCAGTCAAGTCGTCGCCCTTCCTTTGTCGGTGGACCGGGCGCGAGCAATGCCTGGCCATGCCTGCACCATTGTGTGGGCCGTCCTGCCCGGGTTCAGCTTATGGCGGCGCCCGGGGCCGCCGCGGCCCGCTCCAGGGCGGCGACGTCGAGCTTCTTCATGCCCAACATGGCCCGGACCGCTCGCTCTGCCTTGTCCCTGTCAGGGTCGGTCAGGAGCTCGAGCAGACGGTCCGGCACCCACCCTGCCAGGACAGGCCGTACCTGTCCTTGAGCCAGCCGCAGGGCCCCTCTTCACCGCCCTCTGTGAGCCGGCCCCAGTAGTAGTCGACCTCGTCCTGGGAGCCGCAGTTAACGACGAAGGAGACCGACTCGTTGAAGCCGAATTGGGTCGGGCCGCCGTTGAGAGCGAGGAACTCCTGGCCGGCGAGCTCGAAGCGGACGGTCATCACCGAGCCGGCCGGGCCCGGGCCTGCCTCGCTGTAACGGGCCACCTCGACGATGCGAGAGCCCGGGAAGACCGAGGTGTAGAACGCGGCCGCTTGTTCGGCCTGGGTGTCGAACCACAGGAACGGGGTGATCTTCGAGTCACCTTTCACCGATCGGAGCGTTGTCCACCTGTAAGACGTTGTCTAGCTGTATGACGTCGCTAAGGGGCGACGTTCATCGCTCCCGCGGCCGGGCCCGGCCCGGGGGGCCACCTGGCCGGCCCGGGCCGCCGGTTGGGGCCCTCGTCCAGGCGGACGGGAGATCCACAACCTTTACCTCTGTTGGCTCACAGGGAGGCTCCCGTAGGTTGGACTGGAGGACGCACGGACTGCCGAAAGGCTATTGACACGCGTGTAAGTACTATGCTGTAATCTTCCCAGATCTAGTAGGTGAAAGACCTAGACGGGCGGCTTGACCACTACAGCTTGTGGTTGTCCACCTGGGTCCTTGGTCAGCGAACGCGGACGTGAGCGAGCTAGCGGCCCCCTCGGGGGGCAACCCCCGCCAGTTGAAGCTCCCGGAACAGGAAGGACTCCCCACCATGGCAATTGCCCCCGAGCGCACCGGCATCGGCATCCGCCGCTACTTCACCACTCCCGGCGTCGACCCCTATGACACGGTGACCTGGGAGCTGCGGGACGCCCGCATCACCAACTGGGCTACCGGGGCCGTCGCCTTCGAGCAGTTGGGGGTGGAGGTGCCGAGCGGGTGGAGCGTCAACGCCACCAACATCCTGGCCCAGAAGTACTTCCGGGGCACTTTGGGCACGTCGGAGCGGGAGTGGTCGCTGAAGCAGGTCGTCGACCGGGTGGTGGGCACCATCGTGGCCTGGGGGGACAAGGACGGCTACTTCGTCGACGCCCAGGAGGCCGAGACCTTCGAGGCGGAGCTCAAGTGGCTGATCATCCACCAGCGGGCGGCTTTCAACTCGCCGGTGTGGTTCAACATCGGGGTCCCGGGTGTGCCGCAGCAGGCCAGCGCGTGCCAGCCGTACTGGTCGATGGTCAGCACCCCTGACGGTCTCTTGCCGATCGGGAAGCTGGTCGAGTCGGGCGCCGTAGGCACAAAGGTGTACGACGCTCACGGGTTGACCCGCATCGTCGCTGTCAAGGCCAACGGTCGCAAGCCGGTCCTACGGCTACACACCAAGGCCGGTCATGCTCTCGATGTGACTGCCGACCACCTCGTGTGGCGTCGCAGCGGCGTGGGGACGGGCCGTTTCGTACCCGCCTGCACTCTACGTACGGGTGACCAGCTCACATGGCACCGGACTGAAGCTGGCATGGGAGACGATACGAAGGCTCTCGAGATTGGCTCGATCGAGGAGCTTGGGGAGATGGACGTCTACGACATCCAGACCGAGAGCGGCGAGTACCTCAGTGACGGCCTTCGCGTTCACAACTGTTTTATCCTTGCCGTCGACGATTCGATGGACTCGATCCTCAACTGGTACGTAGAAGAGGGCAAGATTTTCAAAGGCGGGTCAGGGGCGGGTATCAACCTTTCCCGGATCCGGTCCTCCCAAGAGGGCCTGCGAGGTGGCGGTACCGCGTCGGGCCCCGTCAGCTTTATGAGGGGCGCCGATGCCTCGGCGGGGACCATCAAGTCCGGGGGCAAGACGCGCCGTGCCGCCAAGATGGTGATCCTCGACGCCTCTCACCCCGACGTTGAAGACTTCATCTGGTGCAAGACCATTGAGGAGCGAAAAGCCCGGGCCCTGCGCGATGCCGGCTTCGATATGGACCTCGATGGCAAGGACAGCCACTCCGTCCAGTACCAGAACGCCAACAACTCCGTCCGCGTCACCGATGAGTTCATGCACGCCGTCTTGGACGACAAGGACTGGGAGCTGAAGGCCGTCAATTCAGGTGAGGTCCTGAAGAAAATGAAGGCGAGGGACCTCTTCCGCCAGATATCCAAGGCAGCATGGGAATGTGCCGACCCGGGAATGCAGTTCGACACCACGATAAATAAGTGGCACACGTCCAAGAACACCGGGCGCATAAATGCCAGCAACCCATGTTTTACCGGCGACACCCTGGTCCACACTGACAAGGGCCTCGTTAGTTTCCGTGAGCTCTTTGCCCGGGTCAACGACGGTGAGACTTTCGGCGTCTACACCCATGACGCCACGAACGTCCAAGAGCCGGCGCAGCGCTTGGAGCTGACGACCCCGGAGGCCCTGATGATCACCGGCTACAACGAGGTGGTCAAAGTGCGCTTCGAAAACGGCATGGAAGTCCGGTGCACTCCGGGCCACCGCTTCTTCACGGCCAACAGGGGCTATGTCGAGGCTCAGGACCTGAATGCTGACGACAGGGTCAAGGTCCTGGACCTCCCGGCTCCAGCTATCAGTGCCAACTACGGGCTCCCGGTGACGAGCGACCTCACCATCTACTCGACCAAAGGCGACCATCGCCGCCTCGTGCGCCTGCCCGAGAAATGGGATGAGGATCTGGCGCACTACCTGGGCTGGATGGTGGGCGACGGGTCGGTCGGAGCCGGCGGGACTCTCAGTGCCGTGTACGGCAACCCTGAGGACCAGGCCGAGGTGCTCCCTCGGCACCTGGCCTTTGTCACCTGGCTGAACGGTGGTCTTGCTCCCACGCCGAGCGCACAGGCCAACGGCACCCTTCAGCTGCGCCTGAACAGGTGTCCCTTGACGGCGTTCTTCGCCGCCCTGGGCCTGACCGCCGTACGTGGCCCCCAAAAGCGGGCCCCTTGGTCGGTCTTCCAGGCGCCGTCGCAAATTGTGGCCGCCTTCCTGAGGGGGCTGTTCGACGCCGACGGCTGGGTGCGTCTCGACAACGCGAAGGGTAGCTATGTCGGCCTCGGCTCAACCTCACGAGAACTCCTGGTCGACGTCCAACGCCTCCTCAGCACTTTTGGTATTGCCTGCAAGGTCTCGGATGACGATCTGCGCATCACTTCCAAGGGTATGTTGAGCTTTGCGCAGGAGATCGGTTTCTCCCTGCCATCCAAGGCGTCCAAGCTGGAGCAAGTGATTTCTGGCCGGGCCCGGGCCTTCAACAAGAGCGACGGCTGCACGAGGCTGCGCGAGATGGTCGAGGACGGCTTTGAGTTGACCTATAACTTGAGCGAACCCCGTAACCACTCTTATGTTGTCAACGGGCTCGTGGTGCGCAACTGTTCGGAATATATGCACCTCGATAATTCGGCTTGCAACCTCGCCAGTATCAATTTATTGACATTCTTGAACCCCGTCGACGATTTCGACGTGGAGGGGTTCAAAGCGGCGGTCGAGGTCGTCTTCACCGGGCAGGAGATCCTGGTCGGCAATGCCGACTACCCGACCAAGCCGATCGGGGACACGTCCCGGCGTTTCCGCCAGTTGGGACTGGGTTACGCCAATCTGGGCGCGCTGCTTATGGCTCAGGGGATCCCTTACGATTCCGACGCCGGGCGCGCATGGGCGGGCGCCATAACGGCTCTGATGACGGGGCACGCCTACGCCGTCTCCGCCCGGACCGCGGCCAGGATGGGCCCCTTCGCCGGCTACCACGAGAACCGCGAGCCGATGCTCGAAGTCTTGCGCATGCACCGGGCTGAGGTGGCCGAGATCGATGAGTTGCTCGTGCCGCCCGACCTGCTCTCGGCGGCTCAGGAGTCGTGGGATAGTGCCGTCGAAATGGCTGGCACCTACGGGGTTAGGAACGCCCAAGCCAGTGTGCTAGCGCCGACAGGTTGTCTTGTCGGCGGGTCGTTGGTGCCGACCGAACGTGGACTGGTCAGGCTGGCTTCGCTCGGCGACCCGGACGGTTCGAAGTGGCAGGAGCTGGGAATACGCGTGGCTACGGACGAGGGTGCCCGGGTGGCCTCGGAGTTCTACGTAAACGGCTTGGAACCGGTGGTGACCGTGCGGACGCGTCGGGGCTACCGCCTGCAAGGTACGCCCCAGCACCGTGTCAAAGTCGTCAATACGTCGGGCAAATGGGAGTGGAAGCGCTTGGCAGACATCGGGACCGGCGACGTCGTGCCGCTGGCGTTCGACCAACTGATCGGTCGCCCCCAGGCAGTTCCGCTCCCGCCGTTGCCCGAGGCCTACTGGACCGGTGAGCACCACGCCAGCGTTCCTCGGGAGATGACGGCAGAGCTGGCCGAGCTCGTTGGCTATTTGATGGGCGATGGTTCCTTGCACAGCCGTGGTCTCCGTTTTTGTGTTACGGAAACCGACATCGACGTCGTCGAGCGCCTTCGGCTCCTGGCAAAGGCTGTTTTCGGGCTCGAGGTCGCCGTCTCCGCCAAGAAGGGCTACACCGAAGTGAGGCTCGATTCAGTCCGAGTCGTGCTCTGGTGGGAGGCTTGCGGGTTTGCCAAGCAATCGCCCGCTCCCGGGCACAGCGGCAAGGGTTATGTGGCCCATATACCGAGCGCCGTCTTGGCCACCAACGACCGGGAGGTCTACTCCGCTTTCCTGCGGGGCCTCTATGAGGCCGACGGCGATACGAGCGCCGGGTACGCGACGTTCAAGAGCACGTCGTTAGGGCTCGCTCAAGACGTCCAATCTCTCCTGCTGGCACTTGGTTACCCGACGAACCTGCACGTGGCGGAGCGGACCAACGCCTGGGGCACGCTCCCGATCGCTGCGGTGCGGTTGCTCAACCTCTCCTGGAACGAGAGCTGGGCCCTTGAGATCGGCTTCATGGGAAGTCGCAAACAGAGCGGTCTGCGCCTGTCCGACATCCAGCAGGCCGGCCGGAAGGACTACATTCCCCTGACCCGGGAGCTGGTGGACCGTCTGGCGCCTGAGAACGACCGGTTGCGGACCGTGCTGCTGATGGAAGTGGCACGCTCGAGAGTGTCCCGGCGCATCGCCGAGGAGCTGTACGAGCGGACCGGCGACGCCGAGCTCGACCATCTACTGGGTTTCTTCTACGACACCGTTGCCACCGCGGAGCTCGGGGAGGAGGAGCTCACCTACGACCTGGCCGTTCCTTCGAACGTGACATACCTCGCCAATGGGTTCATCAGCCATAACACCATCGGCCTTCTCATGGACTGCGACACGACCGGCATTGAGCCGGACCTGGGCCTGGTCAAGACGAAGAAGCTGGTTGGGGGCGGCACGATGTCGATAGTCAACCAGACGGTCCCCCGGGCATTGCATAGGTTGGGCTACTCGGACGAGGAGATCGCCGACATTGTTGCCTATGTCGACGAGCGCAAGTCGATACTCGGTGCCCCCCACATCTCACCCGATCACCTCGGCGTATTTGCCTGCTCGATGGGTGACAACACCATCCATTACCGAGGGCACGTGCGCATGATGGCGGCGGCACAACCGTTCCTGTCCGGTGCGATCTCCAAGACGGTCAACATGCCCGAAGACGCGACCATCGAGGATGTCGAGCAACTGCACATAGAGGCCTGGCAGATGGGCATCAAGGCTGTCGCTATCTACCGGGACAACTGCAAAGTTGCCCAGCCTCTGGCGACGACCAAGCGGGCGACGGCAGGACCGTCTGGCCCCGAGGCCCACGACGCCGAGCTGGCCGTCAAGATCGCCGAGCTGGAAAAGGCGCTGGAGACGCAGACGGTGGTGATGAGCCAGCCGGTGCGGGAGCATATGCCTCGCAAGCGTAAGTCGCTGACCTTTTCTTTCCGGGTGGCGGACTGCGAGGGCTACGTGACCGTCGGCGAGCTCGAGGACGGCCGGCCGGGGGAGGTCTTCATGAAGGTCTCCAAGCAGGGCTCGACCTTGGCCGGCATCATGGACGCCTTCGCCATATCGGTGAGCCTCGGTCTGCAGCACGGGGTACCGCTGGCCACGTTCGTCCGTCATTTCACCAACATGCGCTTCGAGCCGGCCGGGATGACCGACGATCCCGATCTCCGCTTCGCAGCGTCGTTGGTGGACTACATTTTCCGCCGGCTGGCTGTCGAGTACATGGGCCCGGCCGAACGCTTGGACCTTGGCATCCTGACTGTCAGCGAGCGCATGCAGCCCACATTGCCCGGGGTTGAGGAAGCCGTCATTATCGACCAGCCGATGCATGCCGGGCTGGTCGAGGAGGTTGAGCTGCGAGAGGGGCGCCAACTTCCGCTGTCGGCACCGCTTCGCGCCTCGTTCGGCGGCGTCCCGGCCAAAACTGGTTCTGCAGGCCGCAAAGCCGGGAAGGCCAAGAAGCCTGCTACCAGTGACGCTCCGTACTGTTACCAGTGCGGGGTGCAGATGCAGCGCGCGGGCAGTTGCTTTGCCTGCCCTTCGTGTGGGACGACGAGCGGGTGCTCGTGATGTGGACGGCCAATCCGGCTTAGCTTCGTGAGGCGGGCATTATCCCTCAAGTGTCCAACGGCATTTAGGCATCGAGCATGCCGCCCTGGGGGGCAAAGCAACAACGAAACCGTCCCGGCACGGGTCTACCGGGGCGGTTCCGTGTGGTTGCGTTGCGCTTTACCTAGAACGAGACGGTGCCCCAACCCGTCACAAACTGCGCCTGGCCAACGCTAGGGGAGTTGTTCGCGTCGTTGCACTGTCCCGCGTGCTTACCGCTTGGGTACTTTGACCCGATCTCCGCGAACGTGAACGTCAGCGTGAAGCCGCCCCTGATACCCGTGTACGCTCCCGTGCCCGAGCCCGCCACGATCGGCGTCGAGCCCGTCACGACTATGTAGGCCGAGCATGTCCTTGCGTTCGGCTCGACGTTGTTGAAAGCGCTGCCGATCTTCTGGTCGAGCCTCGCGACGTTGATGGTGAAAGAACCTTGGACGAGCGAGATTTTGACATCAGCGCTGTTAGGCTGAGGGACGCCGTTGGCGCCAATCGAGTCAGCTGACCCTGAATCCCCGATGGCCCCGGTCAACACGATCGTGCTGCCGATCCCCTCACCATCGCCGTAGTCGAAGACATGTACCGTGCCGTTGGTTACCGTACTGGCGCTCGCGGCCACGATGTTCCCAGATGTCAAAAGAGCACCGGCGAGCGCGGCAATGGTCAAGGTGGGCACGACTCGTTTCATGGATGACCTCCTCGATCGGGGACCGCCGAGCATCTGGCTGGCGGTGGTTGATGGAGCTTCCCAGTGGCCCTGCTGCCAGACCGCCATCACCGACGATCTCGGCTGTCTGCGCAACAGTCTGGCCTCGCTGCCGGCTTCGGCCAAGGAGGCCAGCCGGTGTACCCGGCCTCGTGCCAGCACCCTGGTTTGGCTGCCAGGCGACTCCGACGTTAGCCCTGTCCGTCGCGCGTGGTTGAGAGGTCCATGAGCCGTACACACCTGCGCTCTGGACCTGACGGCGCGGGTCCCGTCGAGGCGCAGACGTCGGCGTAGGTTTCCCGACGGGCGGACATGGGCTGAGAAGTAGGCGTAGGATCGGAGCTGATGGCCCTGTACGAGTACCTTTGCCGAGATTGCGAGAGCTCCTTCGAAGTGCGCCGGGCGATGGGCGACGCAGACGGCGGTGTCACTTGCCCGAGCGGGCACACCGACGTACGTCGGAAGCTTTCGATGTTTGCTTCGGTTGGGGGACTAGGAACGGCCGCGGCCACGATGCGGCCTGGGCCCGGCTCCGCTGGGTGTTGTGGTGGCGCCTGCGGGTGCGGGCACTGAACTGCTCCGGGAGCGATTTGGCCTGAGCTGAGCGAAGGGAGATGTGGGGCCCCTCGCATCATGTCCTCCACTGGTCCAGCTTTCCATGGGCGTGCATCTGGCGCAGTTTGGACCGTTGCAGCTTGCCGTTGGGAGTGGTTGGGACGGTGCCATGTGGTACGACGAGGACCTCCGAGGGAGCGATCCCGACGGCGTCGGCGATGGCGGCGCTGGCCCTTCTGGGCAGGTCAGGGAGATGGTCCGCCTCCACCACCACGACGAACTCGCCCGCCTGGCCGTCCTGGCGGGAGAAGGCCGCGCAGGCCCGAGGCGAGAGCCCCGTGACCTGCAAGACGGCTCGTTCGATGTCCTCGGGGTGGTATTTCTCGCCGAGGTGGACGACAACCTCGTCGGATCGCCCGGTAACGAAGAGCTCACCTTGGTCCATATAAGCGAGGTCACCGACGCGTAGCCACCCTCCCGCGAAGCTCTCATTATCGCGGCGGTTCACGTACCCGTCGGTCACGCCCGGGCCGCGCACCCACACGTCACCCACCTCCCGCTCGGGGAGAGGGCGGCCTGGACCACCCACACAGATTTTGCCTCCCGGGTAGGGAACCCCGCAGGACACGACCCGCTTGACCGGCTGGCCTGGCCGTGCCGCGAGTGCGTGGCCGGAGCGAACCAGCTCAGCCAGATCCACGCTGTCGACCCGGGGATCGTGGCCGAGCGTGGTGCGGCTGATCATGCCTGCTTCGGATGAGGCGTAGTGCACGGTGATCGTCCCTGGGTGCAGCCCGCGAGGACCGCACACGTCTCTCACCCGGGCCACCACGTCGGGGTCGGCTAGTTCGGCGTTGAAGGCAAGCCGTTCGAGGTGGGAGAGGTCGATGCCCTCCGGCCTAGCGACCACCGCCTCGAGTACCTCGGACCATATCGACGACGGGCTCACCACGTGGCTGGCACGGGTCTCGCTGACCAGACGCAGCCATGAGGCGGGGTCGGCCAGGAAGTGCTTCATGGCCACAATGTGCTGGTCCACGGGGGTCACTACCTGGAACAGGAGGCCGAGCCCGGCGATATGGAAGAAGGGGAACCAGTTGACCATGGCCGGCACGGCTCCGTCCTGGGGGTGCAGAGCGTTTTGGCGGGCCCACTCGAGGGCGCGAGCGTGGCTCATTCGTACGCCTTTGGGCGCCGCCGTGCTCCCCGAGGTGCAGAGGACCACAGCCAGGTCGGAGGGCGACACCTCGGTGGCGCCAGCCGTGCTGGCGTGGTCGCCGGTCGCGCCCGGCCCCGAGGACGTTGTTGCCGGCGAGAGGAAAGGAGGCCGCGGTGCCTGGGCAGACCAGTCCCATTGGGCGAAGTGCTCTCCCACCAGTAGGTCGAGGTAACGCTTTTCCCCGACGACCACTGAACAACCGGTGGCCGCTACCAGGGAGCTGACCTGTTCCCTGAACGAGCCGCCTACCACTATCGGCGCCGGGAGGGGGACCAATGTGGCCCCGGCCAGCCATGTGGCCCAAGCCCATTCCGCCCACTCCGGGCAGTTCTGGCCGACGAGGCCCACATTGGTGCCCCTACCCGCGCCCGCCCTAGCCAAGTCGGTGGCTCTCCTCAGGGCTCTGGCATAAAGGTCTTTCACCGCAAGAGCGGTGACGTCGTGGCCGGAGTGGAAGAACCAGCCTCCGCGTCCCTGGGCCGCGGCCGCGGCCAACAGCTCAGGCATGGTGGACGGGGTCACGGCGACGTGCTGCATAACTTCACGAGACTGCTGGCGCCTCCTGTCGGTGGTCACCGGCGAGCCCAGTTATACCAGAGACCGGAGGGCAGCCGCGGCCCATGGCGCGCGGCTTCAAGATCACCCCGTCCGAGCACATCGCCCAAGGCTCCACGCAGTTCTAGGCCGGGCAAGAGGCTTGTCGGAAGCTGCTGCCGAACGGAGGCAAGACGACACCGGCGGAGCACGCAGAGGCGCTCGCCGGGGCGCTCAAGTACGTGCAGTGCATGCGCTCTCACGGCGTGGCCAACTTCCCGGGCCCGAGCACGCAGGGCGGCGGTGTCAACATCCTTATCAACCCAAATAGCGGCATCAACCCGAGCTCGGCCCAGTTCCAGGCGGCGTCGAACGCCTGCCAAAAGCTGATGCCCTGAGCTGTTGATTGCTGTTACCCGAGATGCCCGGTAGGTGTTGAGCTTCTCAGCCTCGGGGGAACTCTCGGCTCCCTCGGGGCTAGCTCTCCGAAGAAAGTTATGTTAGCATCATATTTATGGAGACATCATCTTCGGCGGGCGTGCCGGGACCCTCCGGGGCGGGGCGGCCCGACCCGGGACCGGCCCAGAGCGGCGCCCAGGTGCTCCAGGGTGGTGGCGCGGGCGCCCGGTTTGCCATCCACGAACTAAGCCGGAAGCGACGGATCGGCATCCTGTTGATCTGTTCGATGAGCCTGCTGATCGTCGGCTTGGACCTAACGATCGTGAACGTCGCCCTCCCGTCGATCGGCCATAGCTTCCACGCCTCGGTCTCCGGCCTTCAGTGGACCATCGACTCCTATACCCTCGTGCTGGCCAGCCTGCTCATGCTGTCTGGCTCCACCGCCGACCGGCTGGGGCGGCGCCGGACCTTCGTCATCGGGCTTACGCTGTTCGCCACGGCGTCCCTGCTCTGCAGCTTCGCCCCGAGCCTCGCGTTCCTGGTGGTTTTCCGCATGCTCCAAGCGGTGGGCGGCTCCATGCTGAACCCGGTGGCGATGTCCATCATCACCAACACCTTCACCAACCCGCGCGAGCGGGCCCAGGCCGTCGGCGTATGGGGAGCGGTGGTCGGCATCTCTATTGCGCTCGGGCCGGTCGTCGGCGGGGCCCTTGTCACTTCGGCGGGCTGGCGCTCCATCTTTTGGATCAATGTCCCGGTGGGTATCGTCGCCATCGTTCTCGCGCTCCGGTACATCCCTGAGTCCAAGGCGCCCCACCGTCGCCGGGCCGACCCCGTGGGCCAGGTACTCGTCATGGCCGCGCTCGCCTGCCTCACCTACGGCATTATCGAAGGGCCGGGCCGGGGCTGGGGGTCGTCGCTGATCCTGACCGTTTTCGCCGTGGCCCTGGCCGCGCTAGTCGGCCTGCTGGCCTACGAGCCGCGCCGCCACGAGCCGTTGATCGACGTCCGCTTCTTCCGCTCGGTCCCGTTCAGCGCGGCCACCGTGACCGCGGTGGCAGCCTTCGCCGCCATGGGCGGGTTCCTGTTCATGAACACCCTCTACCTTCAAGAGGTGCGCGACCTGTCGGCCCTCCGCGCCGGCCTCGACACCATGCCGATGGCGGTGGCGACGATGGTGATGTCGCCGCTCTCGGGCCGCATCGTCGGGACCCGCGGGTCGCGCTTGCCTCTCCTGGTGTCCGGCGCCGCCCTGGCCGCCAGTTGCGTGATGCTGGCGCGCCTCGACGCCTCGACCCCCTTCACGTGGCTCTTTGGTGCCTACATGATCTTCGGCGTGGGCTTCGGCCTCGTCAACGCGCCAATCACCAACGCGGCGGTGTCGGGGATGCCCAGGGCCCAGGCCGGGGTGGCGGCGGCCATCGCGTCCACGTCACGCCAGATCGGCCAGACCCTGGGCGTGGCTGTGGTCGGCGCTGTCGTCACCTCCCGGATCCATGGGCCGCTCCATTCCGGTCTGGCTTCGGCCAGCCACCTGGGCTGGTGGATCCTGGTCGGCTGCGGTGGCATGGTCCTTGTCCTGGGGGTGGTAGCAACGTCGCGCTGGGCCCTCGAGACCGCCCGCCGGACGGCGGTGGCGCTCAACCCCGAGGTGCTGACGGGCAGGGCGGGCGAGGCGGCGTGACGAAGGCCAGGGACCAGTTGGCAAAAACGCAGGCGCCCGACGGCACTGCCGCTCAGGCCTGGAGGTTGCTTTGCGACCTGGTACTCGACAACGAGCGGCGCCGGCAGGTGAGCGACGCCGTAGGGCTCAGCTTCGGGCGGCTCAGGGTGCTGCGGCGTGTCGCGGCCCGGTCGATGCCCATCGGCGAACTGGCCGCGTCGGTCGGGGTCGACCCCCCCAACATGACGTCCGTGGTCGACGACCTGGAGACCCTGGGCCTGGTCCGCCGGCAGCCGCACCCGACGGACCGCCGGGCCAAGCTGGTGGTAGCGACGCCCCGAGGTCGGCAGCTGGCAAAGCAGGCGAACGCCATCATGAGCACCCCGCCAATAGGCCTGGCTGAGCTCGGTGGCGATGACCTCGCCGCTCTGGTCAGGATCCTACGGAGTGTGGCCAGCGCCGAGCCGGCAGCACCCGGCCCGCCTTACTAGTGGCGATGTCATCATCACGCAGCCGGACGGGGGGACCTAGACAGGCCCTGAGGTCGGCGCCGTCTCGCCGCGGCTCGCAAAGCTCGGATCTTCTGGCCCTGACTGGGTGCCCGCAAGAACCTTTTCAGAACGCCCGGCCGTCACCAGCACGGGAGAGCTCGCCGGTACCGTCGCCTTTGAAGACGGGCCGGGCCCGGTGTTCGGGCCCGCCGCCGGGGCCTGGTAGAAGTACTGCTTGCCCAACATGGCCGACGCGACGGCCGCGACTAGGCAAGCCCCTGCCGCGAAGTCGAGCGCTTCGTGTAGGCCACGGCTGAAGGGCCCGGCGATGAGGCTCGGGAAGAACGACCGGCCGGTGAGGAAAGAAGACTGGGCGTGGGTCAGGTGGGCAAGGGCACCGCTCGGTCCGAGCAAGCTCTGGACCGGGTTGTAACCGAGGAAAGCAGCGAAGACCGACGACGTGGGCGGGAGGTCCGCAACCTTGTGGGCGGCCGCGGCAGGCACGCCGTGCACGACTAGGCCGTTGTAGAGAGCGGTCGGCAGATCGGCGGAAAGCCCCACGATTATCAGGGTGAAGAAGATCCCGATCGACAGCACCATGGCCGCGTTCATGGTTGTAGAGACCATGCCCGAGCCCTGGCCGCGCTGACCAGGGGGAAGGGAGTTCATGATCGCAGCACGGTTGGGGGATGCGAACAGCCCCATTGCCAAACCGTTGAGAAGGATCAGTAGTGCGAACCAGATGTAGGAGAAGTTGATCGGGAGCAGCTCCAGTAGTGCGAAGCTGACAGCGGCCGAGATCATCCCCCCGGTGGCGAAGGGCCTGGCCCCGAAGCGGTCCGAAAGGTAGCCGGACAGGGGGCCAGCCAGCAAGAAACCCCCGGTCAGCGGCAACATGAAAATCCCTGCCCACAGCGGGGTCTGGGCGAAGCTGTAGCCGTGCTCAGGCAACCAGATCCCCTGTAGCCAGATGATCAGGATAAACATCAGCCCACCGCGGCCTAGGGCGGCCATGAGGCTGGCCACGTTGCCGGCGGCGAAGGAGCGGATGCGGAACAGCGGGATGCGGAACATCGGCGCCGCCACCTTGGTCTCGATCCACGCGAACAGGCCGAGGACCACTACGCCCCCGATCAGGCCAGCCAGTACCAGCGGGTTGGTCCAGCCCATGGTGTGGCCGTCGTAGGGCTCGATGCCGTAAACGACTCCGACCAGCAGTGCCACCAGGCCGATGGCGAAGGTGGCGTTGCCCAGCCAGTCGATCTTGGCCGGGGTGCGGACGCCTTTGTCCTCCAGGTTGATGATGCCCCAGGCGGTGCCGACAACACCCACCGGGACCGAGACCAAGAACACCAGGCGCCAGTCGATGGGGCCCAGGAGACCGCCGAGCACGAGCCCGATGAACGAACCCGCGATAGCTGCCACCATGTTGGTCCCCAGTGCAAGACCGCGCTGCTCGGGCGGGAAGGCATCGGTCAGGATGGCCGCGCTGTTGGCCATGATAAAGGCGCCGCCGACCCCCTGGAACACGCGCATGATGATCATGAACAACGCCGCCGAAGACCCGTGCATCCAGGTCACGGACAACATGACGGAAAAGACGGTGAAGATGGCGAAGCCCATGTTGTACATCCGGACGCGGCCAAATATGTCGCCCAGGCGCCCGAAGCTCACCACGAGCACCGCCGTAACCAGCATGTAGCCCATCAGCATCCACAAGAAGTAGCTGGTGTTGCCCGCGGTTAGGGGGTTGAGCTGGATACCGCGGAAGATATCGGGCAGAGAAATGAGCACGATCGAGGCGTCGATCGAGGCCATCAACATCCCCAGGGTCGTGTTGGAGAGCGTCGACCACTTGCCCTTGTACGGGTCCGCCGGCTCCCGGGGACCCCCGCCGGGCTGCCTCGTTGGCGCGATGGTCGCTCCGGTCACCTAGTCTCGGGCCCGGCCGCTCTGGCGCTCAATGTAGGGCTTCCACAGACGGCGTTAGGGCGGAGCGGGCCGACTTGGGTCTCGCGTGCCCACAGGGGCGCGCGGGCTCCCATGCTGAGCGTGCTCACAGTATAAGGTTACCCGAGTTTTGCTCACGAACGCGGTGGCACAAGCGCGCACTACGGGCCGGCCCACCTGTCGCACGTTCCGTAGTCCCTTGCCTCGCACCGGTCGCATGCCAAATGCGGTCTACGCGAGCCCGCTTTGCGGGGGCCACTTTATTTGCGTCGCTGTTCTCCTTTGTAAAGTCAGGTGTTTGTGGCCACATTTGGCGGGTGGTCATCATGCCGAACTTCAGGTTGCTGCCGCGACCGAGGAGCCCGCGTCCTTGTTCATCGACGGTCGGCGTCCCGGGCGGGCTCGTAGCCGTGCGGGCGGGACCAGGTTTCGTACATCTCGGCGTAACGGCCTCCGGCGGCCACGAGCTCATCGTGGGGCCCTACCTCGACGATGCGGCCATGGTCGACGACCACGATACGATCGGCCCGCATAGCGGTTGTCAAGCGGTGGGCGATCAGGATCGCGGTGCGACCCTGGAGCAACCGGTCGAGGGCGCGTTGGACTTTACCTCAGACTTGAGGTCGAGGTTGGACGTGGCTTCGTCCAGGACGAGCACACGGGGCGCGGCCAGGAAGGCCCGTGCCAGTGCCAGTAACTGGCGCTCCCCCGAGGAGAGCGACTGGCCTCGCTCGTGCACGGCGGTGTCGAGGCCGTTGGGGAGCCGGTCGATGAGGTCGTCCAAACCGACCGCGCCGATAGCTTCCCGCACCTGTTCGGAAGTGGCACCCGGTCGGGCGAAGGCCACGTTGTCACGGATCGTCCCGGTAAACAGGAAGGGTTCTTGCGGCACGACGCCGAGTTGGCGGCGGAGCGAGTTCATTGTGACGTCGGTGAGATCGTGACCGTCGATCGTCACCCTCCCCGCCGTCGGGTCGTAGAAGCGGGTGACAAGCTTGGCCAGGGTCGATTTACCCGCCCCGGTGGCCCGACGAAAGCCACCGCCTCGCCCGCCCGGATGGCGATGTCCACGTCGCTAAGTACGATCTCGCCGGAGCCGTAGCGGAACTCGACATCCTCGAACGTGATCGCTCCCTCAATGGGCGGGAGCTCATAGGCGTCAGCTTTCTCCGCCACGGTCGGTGCCGTGGACAATAGGACACGCAGCTTGTTCACCGCCGCCTGGCCCTGCTGGTAGGTGTTGTAGAGCTGTACGAGCTGCTGGATGGGCTGGAAGAACGAGCCCAGATAAAGAACGAAGGCTGTGAGCTGTCCGATGGTGAGCTCGGGATGAAGGTTTGGCGCCAGACCGCCGCCCGGCACATGGTGCCAGGAGTGGATCACCATGGTGCCGCCGATGAGCAAGAGGGACGCCTGCCCCACCAGGCCGACGAAGTCGCTCACGGTCGAGTAGTTCGCCGTCACCCGCGCCGTCGTAAAGTTGGCGGCGCGGTAGGCACCGAGCACATTGCGATGGTGGACCACGTTGTTGCGTTGCCGGTTGTACGAAGCGACGACACGCACACCCGACAGGCTCTCGGCAATGTCCGAGATCACGCCCGCGAGCGTGTCACGCACCCGTAAGTACGAGCGCTCGGACGCGGCGCGGAACCATAGTGATGCGATCGTGAGCGCCGGCATGACTATGGCGAGGGTGACCAGCGCGAGTTGCCAGTTGTAGGAAAAGAGCACCCCGGCTACGAAGATCATGGTCAGCCCCTGGATGGCGAACTGGGCCAGACCATCCTGCAGGAGTTGCTGGAGGACCTCGATATCGCTCGTCATGCGGGTCATGATCACGCCCGCCTTCTCGTCGGTGAAAAAGTCGAGCGACAGGCGTTGGATGTGGGCGTAGACCCGGACTCTCAGGTCGTTCATCACCTGAGCGGCGAGCTTGCCCGTGTTGCGCACCCGGGCCCGCTCCACGAACACGGTGAGCACGACCGAAACGAGGTAAACGAGGCCGCAGACCACGATGACGTCGAGGTGGCGGTGCCGGCCGACGAGCCCGTCGTCGATGCCGATCTGGGTCAGGTACGGCCCGGTCTGGAACCCGACGGTCTCGATGGTGAGAAAGCTCACCGAAAGCAGGGCGATCCGCCAACGGTCCATGATCATTCGCGTGAGCGTGAGCGGGCGGGTGTCGGTCGCACGCTGTGTGAACAGGGCCTCGGGCTCGCCGTGGTCCGGCTCGGTTCTGATCAGCCTGCTAACAGGCTCCTGTAGCTCGGGAGGGATGCCCGCGAACGGCGCTCCGCCCTGAGTTGCGTTGCCGGCACCACCCCAAGCGCCGGGCCGCCCGCCCCCACTTACGCCGCCCCACATGGGGCCGCCGCCGAAACCCATGCTCATAAGCCCGGCTCCGGCTCTGTCTGCTCGACCACGTGCGCCAGCACTTCGGCGTAGCGAGGGTCGTTCTCGAGTAGCTCCTGGTGCCGTCCGGAGGCGATCACGTGACCGTTCTCCACCAGCACGACGCGGTCGGCCAGGCTGATGGTGGCCAGTCTGTGGGCGATGATCAGCGTGGTGCGGTCGGCCATTAGCTCGAGGAGCGAGGCGTGGATACGCTGTTCGACCTGGACGTCGATGGCACTGGTGGCGTCATCGAGCACGAGCACGGGCGGGTTGACCAGCAACGTGCGGGCGATCGCCATGCGCTGGCGCTGGCCGCCCGAAAGCGTGTAGCCGCGCTCGCCGACGACCGTGCCGTAGCCGTCGCGGAGGCGCACGATGAACTCGTCGGCATCGGCGGCCCTGGCCGCGGCGATGATCTCCTCCATTGTCGCGCCCGGTTTGCCGTAGGCGATGTTGTCCCGGATGGAGATCGAGAAGAGGAACGGCTCGTCGAAGACGAAGCCGACCTGCGCCCGCAGGCTCTCGAGGGTGTAGTCGCGCACGTCGCGCCCGTCGATCAGCAGCTGGCCCTCGGATACGTCATAGGAGCGGTTGAGCAGGCGGCCGGCGGTCGTCTTGCCCGAGCCGGTGCGGCCGACGACGGCGATGAAGATCAGGGTGGCGAAACCCGTCAGTGGCTTTAGGTCGGTCGTGTGGCCCACCGTCGGCAGGCTGTCGGTGATGGCGTCGCCGATGTAACGGGGTATCTGCACCTGCGAGAACAACGCCACGAACGACATCACCAGCGAGAGGGACCAGATCCCTTTGTGGGTCTTGATCACCGGCCACGCCCGCCCGAGCCAGCTCTTGGAGGGGTCAGGGTCGATCGTCGCCCGCGGAGGGGAGTAGGGCGAAGTCTCGGCGATCGGCTCGAACGGGTGCTCCTGGAGCTCCCGGACCAGGTCGGCGTCGTTCGTGCCGAGCAGTAGCCGGCGCGCGCTCAAGTCGGCGTCTCGTCACCTTCGGCGCGTCGCGCCGCTTCGCGTTTGGCCCGGGCACGATCGAGCGCCTCGCCCCACAAGGTCAGCGCGGCGAGAGCGCTTGCCGCCGATCCCCCCTCTTCGAGCTCGCCGGCGATGGCCCCGAGCCGCGCCTGTAGCGCTTCTTCGGCCGAAGCCAGCAGGGCGCGACCGGGCGTGGTGAGCGCAAGGGCAATGCGACGGCGGTCTTCGACCGAGTGTGCCCGCTCGACCGCGCCACGCTGGACAAGCCCATCGACGACGGCGGTGACGCTCGGGGCGGACACGGCGAGCTTCTGAGCCAGGCTGCTCGAGGCGTCGGTACCCCTGGCGATCTGCACGAGCATCCGGTACTGCGCCGGCGAAAGGTCCAGCGCCGCCAGCGCAACCTCGACCTGGCGGGCGAGCCGCGCCGCTGTCCAGCCCACCGAGGAGTAACCGACTTCGTCCATCTAATGAACTTCGCCCATCTAATGATTAGCCTAGCCAACGATTAGGCAGAGCGCACAAAAAGTTCGGCGGCCTGGGCCCTTGCCATGCCCGACCGAGCTCCTCCCATCCGAGCCGGAGCTTGCCACCGGCCGCAGGGGCGGCCCAGGGGAGCTCGGGTGGGGAACATACATTCGATAGAAGGGCTATGCTGAGACGCGATTACCGGGAGCCTTTAGCGCCCCTGTCAGTCGACCAGGTTTACCTTTAGGTGATTGGTGACGGACCTGACGCCCGGTCCGGCCCAAGCCGTCCGTTCGGCGTCGTGGCGCTCGGTCCAAGAACGCACGGTCCCACCCAGGGTGACCTCGCCATCATCGACGTTGACGACGATGCGTTCGGCGTCGAGAGCGGCGTGACGCTTGATCGAGTCGTCAATCTTGCGCTTAAGGTCCTTAGCCTCCACATTGGGCTTGACGGTGATGAGGTCGGTGACACCCTTCACCCCGCGCAGGTTGCGGATGCTGCTCTCGGCGGACCGGCGCAAGTAATCGTGGGTGAGTTCGCCGCTCAGGGTTACCCAGCCCTTCCACACTTTTACCATCACTTGACCACTCGGCAGGGCGGCATTGCGAGCGAGCGAGTCGGCTACCGCTTTGGTGATATCGGTGTCGTTGTGCTCACCAGTGGTGCGGATCTCGATCTCGTTGGCAATACCCCTGACACCGGCCACTCGCTCAGTGGCGCGTTCGGCGTTCCAGCGCTCGGCATAGGTGTTGACCTCACCGGTCAGTGTTATAACGCCATCGCTGGCGGAGTGCCCGATATGGCCGGCGTCGACACTGGGGTCCCATTCAAGCTCATGCTCGACATCCTGGCGAAGTTCTGTGTCATTTCTCATGAATTCTGCCCGTTTCCGTTTGAGTTATTACAGCGTACCTCGCATATGCCGCCTTGAGCCCGCCCCTTGCTCCACGATCACGCCCAGGGCCTACGGCGCGGATGGTCCCAGTGTCGATCCCCTCGTACTTCCCGGCCGGCGGGGGTAGCATGATCATGTTGCCTTCTAAAGTGAGGGCCGGCGAACCGGCATCCTCGCGGGTTCTGAGCCTGAAGGGTAGCGTCAGTGCCGAGCAGGCCTAAGCGTCCAGGGCGTGGCCCGCATGTCGCTGACAGTGGGACTTTGGTCCCTTCGTGGGCTCACGCCCCCACCTTGCACCCCCTGACGGCAGCGGCATCTGGTCAGAGATCAGCTCGGTGCCGTCCGCACAAATCGGAGAACTGAAGTTATGAAAACGAGCCCACTTTCCCCCGAACTGCTGCACAAGATGGACGCCTACTGGCGGGCGGCCAACTACTTGTCGGTTGGCCAGATATACCTCTACGACAACCCGCTGCTGAAGAAGCCTTTGGAGCTGGCGCACGTCAAGCCCATCGTGGTCGGCCACTGGGGGACGACGCCGGGCCAGAACTTCATCTACGTGCACCTCAACCGGGTCATCAAGAGGTACGACCTCGACATGTTCTACATTGCCGGCCCCGGCCACGGCGGCCCGGCCCTGGTGGCCAATACCTACTTGGAGGGCACGTACAGCGAGATCTACCCCAATGTCAGCCAGGACGAAGTCGGGCTGCAGCGGCTCTTCAAGCAGTTCTCGTTCCCAGGCGGTATTTCGAGCCATGTGGCGCCGACGACGCCAGGGTCGATCCACGAGGGGGGCGAACTCGGGTACTCGCTAAGCCATGCCTTTGGGGCCGCGTTTGACAACCCCGGCCTGATCGTCGCCTGTGTGGTCGGCGACGGCGAGGCGGAGACCGGCCCTTTGGCCACGGCATGGCAGTCCACCAAGTTCCTCAGCCCGGCCACCGACGGGGCCGTGCTGCCCATCTTGCACCTCAATGGTTACAAGATCAGCAACCCGACCGTATTGGCCCGCATCGAGCACGAAGAGCTGGACCAGTTCATCCGGGGCTGCGGCTGGGCCCCATATTTCGTCGAAGGCGACGACCCGGCCGAGATGCACCAGCTCATGGCGGCTGCCTTGGAGGCGGCTGTCGAAGAAATCCTCAAGATCCAGCGCAACGCTCGGGACAATGCCGACACCACCCGCCCCCGCTGGCCGATGATCGTGCTGCGCTCGCCCAAGGGCTGGACGGGGCCAAAGGTGGTCGACGGGCTACAGGTCGAGGGCACGTTCCGGTCCCACCAGGTGCCGTTGCTGGTGGACTCGGAGCACCCCGACCATGTCGAGCAACTTGAGGCCTGGATGCACAGCTACCGGCCCGAGGAGCTCTTTGACGAGGATGGCCGGCTCGTCGCTGACCTGGCTGAGCTGGCGCCCGAGGGGGACCGGCGGATGGGGGCCAACCCTCACACCAATGGCGGCACGCTGCTGCGTGACCTGCGCATGCCTGACTTCCATGCTCACGCCGTGACCGTGCCTTCCCCCGGCGCCGTAGTCGCCCAGGACACTCAGGTGCTGGGCGGGTTCTTGGCCGACGTGACAAAGTTGAACCAGCAGGAGCGCAACTTTAGAGTGTTCGGCCCTGACGAGACCCTGTCTAACCTGCTCGGTGCCCTCTTCGAAGTTACCGGCCGCCAGTGGGAGGCGCCCATCGTCGAGGGCGACGAGTTCTTGGCACCCGACGGCCGGGTGCTCGACTCGATGCTGAGCGAGCACCAGTGCGAGGGATGGCTGGAGGGCTACCTCCTCACGGGCCGCCACGGCCTGTTCAATTGCTATGAGGCCTTCATACATATCGTCGACTCGATGTTCAACCAGCACGCCAAATGGCTGAAGGTCACCTCCGAGCTCGCCTGGCGGCGCAAGATCTCCTCGCTCAACTACCTGCTGTCCTCCCACGTGTGGCAGCAGGACCACAACGGCTTCACCCACCAGGACCCCGGCTTCTTGGACCATGTGGTCAATAAGAAGGCGGACATCGTGCGGGTCTACCTCCCGCCCGATGCCAATTGTTTGTTGTCGGTCGTCGACCACTGCCTGCGCAGCCGTGATTATGTGAACGTCGTGGTCGCCGGTAAACACGCGCTGCCCCAGTGGTTGACCATGGACGAAGCGGTCGTGCACTGCACGGAGGGGATCGGGATCTGGGACTGGGCCAGCAACGACCAAGGGTCTGAGCCGGACGTGGTCATGGCCTGTTGCGGGGACACTCCCACCCTGGAGATCTTGGCCGCTACTTCCATCCTGCGCCGGCACCTGCCCGACCTGAAGGTGCGGGTGGTCAACGTCGTCGACCTTATGAAGCTGCAGCCCAGCGGCGAGCACCCCCACGGCTTGACCGACACGGACTACGACTCGATCTTCACCAAGGACAAACACATCATCTTCGGATTCCACGGTTATCCCTGGCTGGTCCACCGCCTGGCCTACCGGCGCACCAACCACAACCTGCATGTCCGGGGGTACAAGGAAGAGGGCACCATCACCACGCCGTTCGACATGAGGGTGCAAAACGGTCTCGACCGCTTTCACCTGGTCCAAGACGTGCTCGACCGGCTCCCGGACCTGGGTTCGAAGGGCAGCTATCTAAAGCAGATGGTCCAGGACAAGCTCGTCAAGCACAAGGCCTACATTGACCAGTTCGGCCAGGACATGCCCGAGATCAGGGACTGGAAATGGGGGGAGCTGACGTGACCCTCCCGACGCTCGTCGCCCACCGCCCACACGCTGGTTGCCAGAGACGACAGCGGTAAATTGCGCGGAGATGCTCGCCCTGCGGATGGCGGCCAGGGCCACCAAAAACCAGCCCGGCGTCATCGACGTCCCCGATCTGTTCGGCGTCGTTATCGGGCCGTCGAGCGTGATCGTTAACGGCGACGACTACGTCTACCTCACCCCGGTGCCCCAGGCCCACCCTCGTCGCACCGCACGGCCCAGAGCGGCGGCGATGAGAGGAGATGGCTAAGTTGTGGTGGTCCCGGGTAGGCGGCGGGAATTTGTGGCTGCAGACCGTCGTTTCGAGCACGGCACCGGACATGGGGATATTGGTGGGACGTACGTGGTGACGGGTACCATAGCGGTACCTTCGAAAGCGAGAGCGTTCGCCTGCG
>Ga0181517_10001492_pt1 | contig 25886 bp, 23 predicted proteins | sample PEATcosm2014_Bin_31_FD_119748 | JGI IMG/M metagenome (GOLD analysis project Ga0181517, IMG submission 119748) | Peatland microbial communities from MTU Mesocosm Facility, Houghton, MI, USA - PEATcosm2014_Bin01_30_metaG | ecosystem: Environmental > Terrestrial > Soil > Wetlands > Peat | place... | reverse complement strand
CTGTACGACTTCAAGACTTTCAGCCAGAAGCGCCGCGTTTCCCGCGTACATCTGAATGTAGTCACTCGCCGCCCGCCCCATCTCAAGGCCGATAGCCTGGCCTACGATAAAGGCCACGGCCTCGGCTTCCGTTTCGCGCACGGTGGCGGTGGTCATGGTGCGTCGGTCACTCTTGTGCAAGAGTTCGTGACCCGCCTCATGGACCAAAGTCACGAACTCCTCGGCCTTCGACTGTCCCGGCAACAGGGCAATCTTTCCGCCATAGCTGACGCCGAGCGCGGGCGCGATGTTCTCGCTGTATTCGAGGGCGATATTTTGCGCATCGAGAAACGCAGTCAGCCGGTCGTGGTGCTCGCCCACGTCGCCGGTGATGTTGTGCTCGAATTCGGGCAGATCCGCGCCCTCGGTCTGCGCTACATCGAAGACGTACACAGCGCGGAAGCCAATCAGCACAGGCGCGGGCTTGGCGTTGTCGTCCTGTGCATTGTTCCGGTCGGCGTAGTTCTTGTTACGCCGATGCCCGACCATCGGGGCAAGAATTTGAATGCCCTTCTCGCCATGTTTTACAAACCGTCCCAACTCTTTCCATGCGTAGAACCCGGCTACTCTGGTCGCTGAAGGGCGTTGTCTCGCTATGGCTAAAATGTTCCCAAAGGAATACGCATGGAACCGCGCCATTGCAGCCAGATACGCGGTCAAGGTTTCGCTCTTGCCCGCCTCAAGCTGCTGGAGCAAAAAGTCTACGGCCTGCTTGATGAGTTGCTGTGTAGGGTTGTCTTTCTGTGTGGTGCGCTGCTGGTAAGGGGACTCGCTGCGGAGCGCCGCATTTTTGCTGTGCGGCGCGGTGGTGGTTGCTGTGCTGCTGCTGGTATAAGGCATGATGTTCGCTCTCCCGTGCTGCCCGGTGAAGGGCTGAATTTGAAGGAGGGCGTCTGCCTCAAACCAAATTTCTTTGTTTGAGTGCCCCCGCTTCATGTCTTGCGCGGCGGGCAGAGGCGAGGCGGGTTCAGTCAAGGGCGCGCGTTTGGTGCGCGTTCATCGCAGCGCAGCGGAGACCCTTGACGGGTTCCGACCGGCTCTGCCATAAAGCCGCATGAAGCGGGGGTACTTAAACGAAGAAGAAATTCGGTACTCTTCCGAATTGCTGTACGCTTGTATGCACGTAAGGGCCGGCGTTGCGGGCAGGAACAGGCCCGCATGGATGGGGAGCGTAGAACGCCAGCTTAGTCGGCGGTCGAAGCGAGGGAAGGGCCGCGCAGCCTTCCCACCCGAAAGCTCCCGCTTTTCAGGAGTAGCGAGATACTGAACCCAGTGAAAGAACAAAGGGGCATTTGCTCCCATTCACAGAGACAATCAAGAATTGGGGAGAATGGTGCGATGGAATATAACCGACACAAGGTGGACGAAATGACGTTGGCCCTACTGCTGCTGACGATGTTTTCTGACGGAAACGTAACGAGCGCCTGGAAAGGTCGCGCGTGGGAGGTGCTCGATCGGCTGCACGATCAAGGCTATATCTCCGATCCCAAAGGCAAGGCCAAGTCTGTAGTGATGACCAAGGAAGGAATCAAACGCGCAAGTGATCTATTCTCCACCTATTTTGAACAATAGAAATTTATGAGATAAGCGATACAGAACGCCCTGGATGGACGCCTGCATCCTCTTCTTCTCTTCGGTGAAAGCTGATGCTTCCTTCAGGGCATCTTGGATTGCAACTTGATTCTTCTCCCATCGACGATGAACTCACCGTAACCGTGATGGTGGATCGTCTTCGGGTTTTTCTGCGCCGGATCGACCCAGGCTTTGACCACTTCAAGAACGAACAGGTTGTACTCGTTGACCAACCGTGTATTGATGACATTGCACTCCAGATTGGCGAAGCACTCGGCGACAAGTGGCGCGGCAACCTGCTTGGCCGGAGCTGCCGTCAAGCTGAAACGCTTGAATTTGTCTACGTCCCGGCCAGAGCAGTTGCCAATGCCAACGACCTTGCGCGCCAGTTTCCGCGACGGAATGGCAATGACACACTCTTTGGTGCGGCGCAGCGCCGCAAAGCTGTAGTCGGCGTTGCTGACGATGCAGGCCACCAGCGGTGGTGTGAATTCAACCATCATGTGCCAGGACATCGCCATGACGTTGGCGCGGCCTTTATGCGCCGTGGTCAATAGAACCACCGGTCCCGGCTCAAGCAGTTGGTAGACTTTCGACAACGGCAGATTTCTCATGCGACTTGAACCTCCCAAGCGCGGACCTATCCACAGCATGTTCGACGAGGTCCATTGTAGTCACTGACGGAACTCGAACCCCATTGCGACATTCTGGTGAGGTCAGTCGCTTCAAGTGCCTGGCGGATTTGCCTCGGAATCTCTCGCGGTCGTCCCCGTTCTAATTTTCAAGGTGACAAATTACACTGATTTCCAGTTTCCAAATTGGAAATCATAGGGATACAATGGCTTTATGCAAGGTCAGGACATTGCGCTTCTCCTCAAACTCGCTATTCAGACCGAGCCAAATCTTCCGTCAAAAGAGTTGGCCGCAAGCCTCTTTATTTCCCCGTCAGAGGTGTCCAAGGCGTTGAAACGCTGCGTGGATTCGGGGCTGCTCTATATCTCCGGCGCAGAAAAGCGGGTGAATCGAACCGCACTTCTCGAATTCCTGGGGCATGGATTGAGGTACGTTTTTCCTCCAGTCAAGGGTTCTCTGGTGCGGGGTGTGCCCACGGCCGCTGCCGCGGAACCCTTGAAGTCGCGCCTTCTCGAAGACGGAGAACCGCCCACGGTCTGGCCGTATGCGGAGGGAAAGGTCCGAGGAATCTCGATCTCGCCTCTCTATAAGGGAGCACCCAAGGCCGCTTTACTCGATTCCAGGTTCTATGGCGTACTCGCCCTCTCGGACGCCATCCGCGGCGGCAGAACACGGGAACGCAATCTGGCAATCGAGCTTCTTGAAAAGGAGATTCATGCCTGATCCAAACCTGCCGCTGCTCGAAGATGCAGTAAGCAAACTCGCTCCTTTTCTCGATGAGATCGTGTTTGTTGGTGGGATCACCCTGGGCCTGCTAATTACCGATGAAGCCGCCGCGCCCATCCGCGGTACAACGGATGTCGATGTGATTGCCGAGATTGTGACGTATGCCGATTACATCGCTTTCTCGGAGCGGCTGCGGCAGGCCCACTTTACGGAAGACCAGGGAGAAGAACCTCTCACTTGCCGGTGGCACAACAGCGCATTGACACTGGATGTACTGGCCTTGAACAAAGAGGTATTGGGATTCACGAATATCTGGTACGAGCCGGCATTGCGCCATGCTTCCACCCTGACTCTGCCGGGTGGAAGATCCATCCGCGTCATCACTGCGCCCTTTTTCCTGGCAACCAAGATGGAAGCCTTTCGTGGACGGGGCAAGATGGATTTTCAGGCAAGCCACGATCTGGAAGACTTTGTGGCGGTCGTTGAAGGGCGAGAAAACGTAGTGCATGAAATTGCGGAATCGTCACGGGATGTTCGAGATTATCTGGCCCAGGCGGCAAAGACTCTTCTGGCGGAGCCTCGGTTCCTCGATGTGTTGCCCGGGTTTGTTTTGGACGACGATCGAGTTCCCTTGATCGAAGAGCGGCTTAATTCCATTGCTGCTGGCGCTTAATGAATTGCAGGCAGTGCCGCGGCCTTTTACAGGCTATTACCTCTGCCGTGACAGAAGTGCTTTTGATCGTAACCCATTGAAACTATGGGCACTGATGGCAAACAAAAGCACTCTAAGTCCTTATAAAAATCGGTAGGCAAACTCCCAGCACCCTCGCCGACCTCTGCTTTTTGATTACAAACCTCTGCCTTCCATAGGCAGAGGTCGCAATGAATTGCCCCCCTGCCGCTGCTCTGTGGAGGTCCAGAGATACGAAATCCACCAAAATCGCCTGTTTGTTGGGAAGAATTGTGCCTCCTCGAAAACCCACCGAACAACTTGGTATAATGCGTTGATATTACACATCTTACCTGTATGTTTTTGAGGGTACTAAGAAGGGTGCTCGACGAGCATATAGCACATAAGTGTGCAAGTGTATGAAACCGTTCGGTTGAAGAGGCGTACAATTTGTTCAATTTCAAATGAGTACGAGGACAGAATGGCTACAGCAAAGCGCGTGTTTATTGCATTCGCAGTTGAGGACAAGTTCGCCAGAGACAATTTGGTCTATCAGGCACAACAACAGGAAACAGCCCCCTTCAGTTTCCAGGATTTCTCTGTAAAGGACCCGTGGGACAGTTCTTGGAAAACCAATTGCCGAACCAAGATAAAAGGCTGTGACGGCGTGATCGCTTTCATCAGTGCGAACAGCCCGAAAGCCGACGGGGAATGCTGGGAAATAAAGTGTGCTAAAGAGGAAGGCCTTCCGTTTCTGCCTCTTTGGGTTCACAAAGATGACAAGCGCGGTAAACCCGCAGAGCTTGGAGCAACACCCGTTAAAGATTGGACTTGGGCGAATGTGAAGACATTTATCGAGTCGCTCTGACGCTATGAGAAAAGCTCTCGTTGTAGGCATTAACGACTATCCGAGTGCGCCGCTCAAGGGAGCAGTCTACGACGCAAATGCCATAGCCAGCGTTCTCGAAATGCACGGAGACGGTTCCGGCTCCCCGAATTTTAACGTAAGGCTTTTGACAGCGCCGAGCGCCGCAGTTGGTAGAGCCGAACTTCGCGGTGCAGTTGAAAAACTTTTCGATGGCGATTGCGACATCTCTTTATTCTATTTTTCCGGTCACGGCCTTATCAAAAGCACAGGCGGGTACATTGTTACGCCTGATGCGAAGAAATATGATGAAGGCGTCTCGATGGATGACGTTTTGAATATCGCCAACCAATCCAAAGCAAAAAATAAAGTCATCATTTTAGACTGCTGCCACTCTGGGGCGTTAGGAACGCCGAGCATCACGGGAAATGGTGCCGCTCTATTGAGCGAAGGCCTCTCAGTTTTGACAGCAAGTCGAGATTCAGAATCGGCCCTTGAGGTGAACGGAAAGGGCGTTTTTACAGCGCTTGTCGTCGATGCACTGCAAGGTGGTGCGGCAGATTTGCGTGGGCATATCACGCCAGGCAGTATTTACGCATATGTCGATCAAGCTCTCGGCCCATGGGAACAGCGGCCAATATTTAAAACCAATGTGACCCGTTTTACGTCGTTGCGTTCAGTAGCCCCGCCCGTACCCTTGGAGACGCTCCGGAAACTAGTTATCTATTTCCCGAACCCACAGGACCAGTATGGTCTCGATCCATCTTATGAATTCACTGAACCGACCGCGAAACCTGCGAACGTAGCAATATTGAAAGATCTACAAAAATTTGTTGGTGTTGGATTGGTTGTACCTGTTGATGAAGAACATATGTATTTCGCCGCGATGAACTCGAAGTCCTGTCGTTTGACTGCATTGGGCTATCAGTATTGGAGACTTGTAACGGAGAAGCTAATTTAACGGCTGATGTTAAGAGGCGGAGGCACAGACATGGCAATCTACTTTCTTACGGACAACGCTCGGACTCTTCTTGGTAAGTTCAATGAGCGAATTGATCAGCAAGAAGCCAAGGGGAAAATCACCACATGGGAAAAAAGTGACGACGGTGAATACTACACTCACACTTCTGTTGATTGGAGAAAGAAAGCGTGGATGAAACCTCTTGTGAAGAGTGACCGTCTTGTCTTCAACATCATCAAGCCCAAAAACCATAGTGTCTCAGCCGTTGTTTATGGCTTTTATCATGGCCATCTGATCGAAACTTTTCTCAACCATTTCGATGAGGACTTCACAGAAGGAAAGGCCACGGCTAGGGCGACTTCTGACGACATGTGTTCCTGAACATTCCACAATCCAGGCGTGCACAAGCTTCAAGTCATCTCCTGCACCTACCAATAAAGCACGTGCAAACTCCGATGATTATTCCCGGAAATTAATAGTTAGCACCTGAATACTGGAGGCTCGCCGTCCGCGCCGGTGACCATAGAATAAATACAGCCTATGGCCTTTCCAGCATGGGAAGCGATCGCTCGTAGTGGTCTACACTCCCTGTTCCTCATCCATAATCTGACGACGCACTGTTGCGGCGAGATCAACTATAGTTCGGAACTGCCGTCCGTCCTGGGACTTATACCTTGCAAACACCGGGGTTGAGGACGGGAGAATCGGTTGGCCGGCGGGGTCTTTCTGGGGAGGACCCCAGTCAATTCCTTCAAGATGCGCTTCCACACCAGGCGCCATCGTTGTGGAGGAAACGCTGATTGGCTTCCCGGGATTGTCCGGGGTCCCATTATAGACAGAGACTTCTAATGCCAGCGCCTCAGATTGGTTTTCCAAAACGGTCCATCCCATGAATCCGGAGCTACTCGTACGGCGAGAAAAGGCTAGTATTGGGCGAAGTGATGCCAAGGTCTGCTGGCGAATGAGTTCGCTATGAACTCGCTCTGCCGCAGCTGATTCTTGGGCAGCAAGCAGTTGTTGGCGCGCGAGGGCCCCGCTTGCCTCGGCCGCAGCCACCTGTGCCTCCGCCGCGGCCGCCGCCCGTTCTGCTGCAATCTGCTGGGCCTTGGATACCTCGGTTAGTGCCTTCGCTGCGGTTGCCTGTTCCGAGGCTGCACGAGCCGCGTGATGCGCTGCGGACCAAGTCATCAAGAGAACGACTATTGTTACCATTCCAATGAGGGATGTAACGAGGGATGATGCTGTCTGTACAGTTGCTCCATGCAATTCTAGCCATTGCCACATACCGTTAGATTAGCGCAAGAACTAGAGAACCGGTGGTCGCCCCTCACCATTGTTTCCCCGCGCTAATGGCGAATTCCGGTCAATTCTCCGGGACCGCTCGCACCTCGGCCAGAATCTCCCGCTACGACTACGCCGCATTCGCCTCCCGCCGCCACCTTGGGACATGCCGCTCAGAAACTATGTGTCCCTCCGCATCCGAAAATAATCGGTGAATAACAAAGGTTCCTTGTTCAGAATCGTCATTGATCTGATCCCATTCATTTTGATTCAGGTGCGCAAGCTTATCCGCGGAGCCTTGGCGACAATTTGAGGACCGATTTTTGTACCGGCTCTTTATAAAACGCATCCCCCTGATGAAATGGACCGAAGACAGAAAAATCGCTAACCCATGGCCTCGTTGAGGCCCCTGAACGCAACATCGAAGTTGCCGGACTCGGCCGCGAATCTCAGGGGTTTGCATCGCTCCACCACGATCTCGGTGACTTTCGGATCGTGGTGTAGGATGGTCATCACCTCCGCGATGAAATCGGCCAAGGGCATGGCACGGGGATCGGCGCCATGATTGGGCCCGAGGTTCGTCTGAACGTAAGGTGGAATCAATTCCAGTACCTCCGTCGTAGTCTTCTTGAGTTGGAATCGTAGCGACAGCGTGTAGGCGTGCATGGCGGCCTTGGTGGCGCTGTAGGTCGGGACGAAAGCACCGGGCAGAAATCCCAGGCCCGATGTGACGTTCATGATGGTGGAGTTTGGCTGTTCCCGCAAAAGCAGAAGCAGCGCAGCCGTCAGGCGGATGGGACCGAGCATGTTGGTAGTCACCATGGCTTCCATTTTGGCCAGGTCTTCTGATTGAGCAAGCAGATTTTCCGGGTTCTGGATGCCGGCGTTGTTGATCAGTACATTGAGTTTCGGGAACTTCTTGCGCATGGTCTGCGCCAAGTTTCGGATCGCCGCCGGGTCGGCGGCGTCAAACGCTATGGCCTGCATCCCCGGATGGGCGGCAGCGACATCGTCGAGAGCCGATTGCCGCCGTCCAGAGATAATGACCTGGTTGCCAAGTTGATGGAACGCCTCGGCCAAGCCGCGGCCAATGCCAGAACTGCCACCTGTGATGAGAATCGTGTTTCCTTCGAGATTCATCGTTTCCTTGTCCTGTGCGGAGTCGTTCCGCCTGTTATTTCGTGGATGCTGTCAACCGTTCGGACAGAAAGCTGCCGATCTCTTCAAGCGCCCGGTTCGACGCAGACATCTTTCCAATGGTGGAGAGGAACCCATGCGCCATACCTTGCCACACATCCACATGTGCGTCTACCCCGGCCTCAACCGCTCGCTCAACATAGCGAAGCGAGTCATCTAGCAGCACCTCATCGTCGCCCACATGGACACGGATCGGCGGTAGTCCCGCCAAGTCGCCATAGAGAGGAGACGCCAGCGGATCAGTCGAGGCATGGCCGCCCAAATAGGAGCGTACAAGCTCGGCTGCCTGCGGACGGATGAAGTAGGGATCGGCTGCGGCGCGTGTCTCCCAACTCTCTCCTGTAAGCGCCAGGTCGGTGACCGGCGAAAGCGCAACCGCGGCAACCGGGAGCACACCTCCCGATGCCATCTGTGCTGTGGCAAAAGACAGAAGTCCCAATGCAAGATTGCCTCCGGCCGAGTCTCCCGCAATTGCTATCTTTAAGAAACCTTGTTCGATGAGCCCCAGATAGCAGGCGTGCGCATCCTCGGTCGCGGCAGGAAAGGGATGTTCCGGCGCCAGCCGATAATCCGGGATGAACGCTTCCACGGCGGTGCGAGCGGCGATATGTCCAACCATGTTTCTGAAGGCCTGAGCCGAACCCCAGTTGAACCATCCACCGTGCAGATGAAGGATCGCCTCACCGCTTCGAGCATTCTCGGGTCGGCACCACCAGCCGGAGATGCCACCTATAGTGTCGGGAGTAAACGTGACGCCCTCGGGCGCAATGACGCGACTCATGATCGCATCGAATGGCCCTCGGGCTGCCGTGCCCTGCAAGCGTCCCTTGTTGGGTTCAACGATGGCCCGCATGGCAGTCATTGTGGCCTTATCTTCCGCCGTGATCCGATGGGTTGTTGACCATGGGTGGTTATCCTGGATTGCCGTCTTCATGTGTTCTCCTCTAGCGCGATCCGCTTTCTGCGTACCGCTTCATTGTATTTACTATACGTAAAGGAAATCATTTCGATGCAATTTTATTTTCCTTTCCGTTCAGATAAACTGTGTGCGTGTCTCAATCTGCCCGCAAATCCGCATCTCTTGGCAGGCCGCCCAGCGAGGCTGCCGTCTCCCATTCCGCCATCATGGACGCCGTGTATGGACTACTGCAGGAGAAATCCGCCCGAGAACTGACCATGGAAGCCATTGCTCGACGGGCCAAGGTTGGCAAACCGACACTCTACAAATGGTGGCCTTCCAAGGACGCGCTCATTATGGCGATGTTTCACGAGAGGCTTGCCGGGCATTTCGAGCCTCCCGCCGCCTCGACAGCAGAAGAGGCGATTCGCACCAAGATGCGAAGGCTCATTGCGCAGCTAAATGGACTCTTTGGAAAAGTAATGGCCGAGCTGATCGCAGAAGGTCAGAGCGATACGGCAATTTTGCAGGAACTCTACGAGCGGCACATCCGTTTGCGGAGGGCATCTACGGTTGCAGATATTGAGCGAGGCAAGTTGGCAGGCGAGTTCTCCACGGATACGGATGCCGAGCTTCTGGTCGATGCAATTTTCGCGCCTGTGTACTACCGCCTCCTGTTTCGCTTCGCACCCTTGACGGAGAAGTACGGCAATGACCTGATAGATCAGGTGCTAATCGGAGTTCGTAATAAACAAAAACTCTCTACCCGCAAAAGTCATCGTCGGTTGCCTGTGCTCCTCCACTAACCAGAGCTTACTGTCAGCTGCCCAGATATTTGGAAGCACTTCAAAAGGTTAGCTAACAATAAACGCCGATTGACACCAGAATGAATCCAGGCTTTACGTAAAATCGCCAATGCGCCTTTCGAGCGTAGTTGGACCCTCGAAGCGCGCATTGGCCTGAAGTCGTCAGCTAAGATTTCTTAGCGGATCGTAGGGGTCCTTACCTACCGACCCGTCGGTACGAATCAAGGCGGAGCGAAGCTGCTCCGGAATGACGTCATGAAGATTCTGCAATTACAAGCTGGCTCGCAATGCCTCTATATCGCGCATCGGCGGCTGCCCGAAAAATCGCTTGTACTCCCGATTGAATTGGCTTGGACTCTCGTATCCAACCTCGAACGCTGCGCTCGCAGCATCTAGCTCGTCCGTAAGCATCTTCTGCCGCGCCGCATGGAGCCGAAGCTGTTTTTGAAACTGAAGTGGGCTCATAGCTGTGAGACCACGGAAGTGGTGATTCAGAGTTGATCGGCTCATGCCTGTCATCGATGCGAGTTCGTCCACATTCAGCGTCTTCTTGAAGTTGTCGCGCAGCCAAGTGACAGCCTTCGCCGTCCGATAGCTTTGGTCCGCCAGCGTTGCGACTGAGCGCAGACGATCTCCCTGTGGCCCCTGCAGAAGGCGATAGATGATTTCTCGCTGGAGCAGCTTGCTAAAGAACGGGACATCCTGTGGAGTGCGGAGTAGCTGCACCATCCGTAAACATGGCGCGAGCAGTTCTACCGTGGCTTCACCAAGTACCATGCCGCGGGTTCCAACCGGCGGTGCAAGAATGCGCACTTCTTCGGAATGAAGAACGTCGCGGACCATCCCCATGTCAAGTTTGAGGAAGAACGCCAGGTAGGGCCTCTCCACATTGGCAGCGCACACCCGGCTGATGATCGGGAGTTCGATTGAGGTGAGGAGAAAAGTTGATTCACCGAAGATATAACTCTGCTTGCCCAGGTCGACACGTTTCTTTCCCTGCGGAATGACAAGCAGACTAGGCACATAGGTGCAAGGATTTGGTGCGGTCGGAACAGTGTTTCGGTAGAGTGTGAGTCCCGGGACTGCGGTTGACACTTCTGAGGCATCTACCATCACTTTGCCAATCGCATCAGCCAGCTCGTGGAGCACTTGCACGACCTGAGGATCGTCGCTCTGTCCTGATTTATGGGCCTTCATTCCATTTCCTCGACATCTCTAAGATAAGACCTACGCGCGCCCATGGCAGAATTTTTAACTTGCCTCGGCGAAATAGGCAATGATTTCAGTCGATCGGGCTACCGCCATGCGGGTTTTTCGGCCTAGCGTTGAGATGGAGAGGCAATTCGTAGGAGAAGGCATGAAGACGAGAAAACTTGGAACGCTGGAAGTATCGGAACTCGGATTTGGCTGCATGAACCTAGCCACAAACTACGGCCCTGCCGTCCCTATCGACGACGCCATCAAGGTCATTCGCGAGGCACATAGCAAGGGTGTGACATTTTTCGACACGGCCGAAGTTTACGGCCCGTATACGAGCGAGACGATCGTCGGCGGCGCGCTCGAACCGTTCCGTAATGAGGTGAAGATTGCGACGAAGTTCGGCTTCGATCTCACCGAGAAGGGCGGTTTAAACAGCCGACCCAATCACATAAAGTGGATGGTAGACGGATGCCTCAAGCGCCTCCGGACGGACCACATTGACCTTTTCTATCAACATCGCGTTGATCCGAATGTGCCAATTGAGGACGTTGCGGGTGCGGTGAAAGAGCTTATCGATGAAGGGAAAGTATTGCATTTCGGCCTCTCGGAGGCGAGCCCCAACACCATCCGCAAAGCACACGCGGTTCAGCCGGTCGCCGCACTTCAGACGGAGTATTCGCTAATCAACCGTGACCCGGGGGAGAACGGCTTGCTCGCTACCTGTGAGGAGTTAGGTATCGGCTTCGTCCCCTGGGGTCCAATCGGTATGGGCTATCTAACGCAGAACCTTGATGCGCAGACCAAATTTGATCTGAAATCGGATCTGCGCTCTGGATTTGACCGCTTCCAGCCGGAGAGCATTGCGGCGAACAAACCGTTTGTCGACCGCGTCACCGAACTTGCGAAAAGGAAAGGCGCAACGACGGCGCAGCTATCGCTCGCATGGCTGCTGGCCCAAAAGCCTTTCATCGTCCCGATCCCCGGAACGGGCAAGGTCAAGCATCTTGAGGAGAACATTGAAGCGGCCAACCTTGTGCTCGCCCCAGAGGACCTAAAAGAGATTGACCGCGCGCTCTCCGAGTTCAAGGTTCATGGAGGTCGTATGAACGAACAGCAGATGAAGGTGGTTGAGTCGTAGACCGGACAGAGGCAATGCCGATCTGGAATCGCGCTTGGCCCTGATGTCGCCACTCAGGAAAAAGAGAATTCGAGGAGATACCACTATGACCGCAGAAACCAACAAGATCGTTATGAACCGTTTCTTGGAATTCATCAACACTGCGAGCGAGAGTCTGGCGCAGGAACTCATTTCACCCGACGCGATATTTCATGTCCCCGGGAGTTCCGAACCGATGCGCGGCCCGACTGGCTACCTTGCTATCATCGGGATGATGCGCGGCGGCTTCCCCGATATTCAATGGACACTGGAGGAGATGGTTGCTGAGGGCGACAAAGTGGCCGCAAGGTTCACAATGCGGGGCACTCATCGGGGTACATTCTTTGGCGTCCCCCCAACGGGAAAAATGATCGCGGTGCAGGCCATGAATATCTACCGTCTGTCGGGTGGTCAATTCGTAGAAGAACATGGCCAGCCAGATATGCTTGGGTTGCTGCAGCAAATCGGAGGGGTGCCAATAGCTTAGAGAGCTGCGGGTGTAGTCAATTATTGACGTAACATCGCCAAATCTCTCACCGACACGGATTGCTACCCGAAAGTCGGCATAGCGCCATCAATATTCGGCACCCTGTTCAGCACCCTTAATTGTATTAAAGCCTAGGTATCTTCGCGTTGACCTTTGCCGTGCAAAGGTAGAAGTCTTGCATGATAGGAAACAGTCATACAGGTACTCCATCGTCATGCACATTGAAAGGGCAAATATGAAATGCATATTCGCCCCTTCAATGTTTCACCTAATCACGTTGTCCTTCGAACCATCGGTAAATGGCAGGTAAGACCAGCAATGTCAGCAGGGTCGAAGTTACGAGACCTCCGATGACAACCGTTGCCAATGGCCGTTGCACTTCGGCACCAGCGCCGTGCGAAACAGCCATAGGAATGAAACCGAGACTGGCCACCAGTGCGGTCATCAGCACAGGACGAAGGCGGGTCAGTGCTCCCTGCTCCACGGCGGCTTCGATCGGCAGTCCTTCTGTACGCAGATCGCGGATATATGTGAGAAGAACAATGCCATTCAAAACAGCGATGCCGAACAAAGCGATGAACCCGACGCCGGCAGAGATGCTGAAGGGCATGCCACGCAAGAGCAGGGCCAGGATGCCTCCTGTTGCAGCCAGTGGAATGTTCATGAAGATCAGAAATGCCGGCATTGCTGCTTGAAAGTTGAAATAGAGCAGCACAAAGATCAGCAGAAGTGCTGCGGGGACCACTATCATCAGCCTGCGGCTGGCACTTTGCAGTTGCTCGAACTGACCACCCCACTGGAGTTGATACCCACTCGGAATCTGCACCTTGGCAGAGACGGCTTGTTGTGCATCTGCCACGAACCCGGCCAAGTCACGTCCGCGCACATTCATCTCCACGCTGATGCGGCGCTGACCTCCCTCGCGGCTAATCTGTGCAGGGCCATCTTCCTCTTTTATGTCGGCCAACTGTGCAAGAGGAATGAAGTGGCCTTCGTTATCACCCACACGCAGGTCGCCGATATTTTCGATGGTAGCGCGCTGCTCCACCGGGAAGCGGACTTGCATCGTGAAGCGCCGGTTCCCCTCAATGATTTCGCCCACCGGCTTTCCGCCAATTGCCTGAACCGTATCGAGCACGTCCGAGGCATCGAGCCCGTGGCGGGCCAAAGCATCGCGTCGAATATGAATACGCAGGTAGGGCAGCCCAGCCACACGCTCGGCGCGAACATCAGCCGCACCTGGAACCTTGCTGACCACCGCGGCAATCTGATCGGCCTTCTGACGTAGGGTTTCGAGATCGTCGCCGTAGAGTTTGATCGCAATATCGCTGCGTGAACCACCTTCCATCAGCTCTTGCATGCGCATCTGTATCGGCTGCGAAAAACTATACGCTGCGCCTGGCGCCTCTTCTTTGAGACGCTTTTCCATGGCCGTGACCAGATCGCTCTTGCTCGTTTTCTTCGGCCATTTGTCCGGTGGCTTCAGCATGACATAGACGTCGCTCTGATCAATAGCCATCGGGTCCGTAGCAACTTCTGGGCTACCGGTTCGACTAAAGACAGACGACACTTCGGGAAACTCGCGCAGAACCTTCTCGATGATTTCGTTGCCATGCAGGGACTCGGAGATGGAGATGCCGGGCACGCGATACATTTGCACGAGGAGAGATCCTTCATCAAGGGACGGGATGAACTCAGCGCCCAGAAATGGGATGGCGATCAGAGAGGCCGCAAAAATACCAACTGCGATACCGGCAGTGAGTCGCGGCGCGTGCAATGCCTTCTTGAGAAGCGGATGGTAGAATTGGGCGATCTTCCGCATCAGCCATGTGTGCTCCTTCGGCAACTTGCGAAGGAGATAGGATGCAAGCACCGGCATTAGGGTAAGCGCGATCAGCAACGATCCGAAGAGCGCAAACAGAACGGTCGCAGCCATCGGCTTGAACATCTTCCCTTCGACGTCGCCCAGTGTGAGGATCGGAATATAGACCAGAGCGATGATGATCACGCCAAAGAAAATGGGCTTGGTTACTTCGCGCGCAGCAGAGAGGATGATGTTGCGTGCGTCTTCTTCTGGTTTCTTTTGATGCAGACGGCGAAGAATGTTTTCAATGATGACCACCGATCCATCGACAATCAATCCGAAGTCGATGGCGCCAAGGCTCATAAGGTTCCCTGAGATCCCGGCCTGCACCATGCCGATAAAGGCCACCAGCATCGAGAGCGGAATGGCCAGCGAAACCACCAGACCGGCGCGGAAGCTTCCCAGCAGGAGGAGCAGAACTGCAATGACCAGCAGGCCGCCTTCGATCAGATTGCGCGTCACCGTGTGGATCGTGCGCTTCACCAGATCCGTACGATCATAGAGCGGTTCGATACGAACGCCCACGGGCAGTGTCTTCTGAATCTCCGCTAGACTTTGTTTGACGCGATCTGCCACTACGCGCGAGTTCTCCCCCAACAACATCATGCCAACACCGAGGACGATTTCGCCATCGCCGTTTTGAGTGGCAAAGCCGCGGCGCACCATCGGCGCAAAACGCACGTTGCCAATGTGTCGGATTAGAATCGGCGTGCCGGTAGGAGAGTTGCCAACAACAATGTTCTCAATGTCGGAGAGACTCTCGATCAGCCCTTCTCCCCGGATGAGCGATTGTTGTTCGGATCGCTCCAGATAGGCTCCACCAGCATTGGCATTGTTTTTCCCGAGCGCTTCGATGACCTTCGTAAGTGGCACATGGTAGCCGGCGAGCTTGTCGCTATCAACCTGTACTTCATAGGTCTTTAGCTCGCCACCCTGGCTGTTCACTTCGACGACGCCAGGAACACGGCGCAGTTTCGGCGCGATCTCCCAGTCGAGAATGCTGCGCAGATCCATGCCACTGTGACCAGAACCTGTGACCTTGAACTGGTAAATTTCACCAAGACCTGTAGAGATCGGCCCCATCTCCGGCACGCCAATCTCTGCTGGAATCGCTTCCTTCGCTTGAGGCAGGCGTTCCATCACAAGCCGCCTGCAGAAATAGGGGTCCATGTTGTCTTCAAAGTAAATGGCAACATAAGACAGACCATACTTTGAGGTAGATTGAATACGCCTGATACCGGGCAGACCGCTCATCGCCGTCTCTACCGGATAAGACAAAAGCTGTTCCACCTCCAAGGGAGAAAGGCTTGGCGCGCGCGTCAGCACGAGCACCTGGTTGGGTGTGATGTCGGGCTCGGCATCGATGGGCAGATTACGCATGGCCACAATACCGGCAGCGGCAACAAACAAGGCTGCCAACAGGACAAGGATGCGATAGTGAAGTGCGAGTTCCACAAGTCTCTTCATGGCTACTCCTCTCCCAATTCGCCACCGGCGAGGATGGACTTCAAATGAAAGGATCCTTGTGCGACAACCGGCTCGCCAGCCTTTAAGCCGCGCGTGATCTCAGTCTGTCCGTTGACGATGGCCCCCTTCTCCACTTCGCGTTTCTCGAACTGAATTTGCGAACGCCGGATAAAGACAACGCTCTTGCCTTCTACCTCCTGCAATGCACTTGTGGGCACGGTTATGGCTTGCTTATCGAACTTTGTGGGCAGCTCAATGCTGGCAAACATATCCGTCTTCAGCTTCAGATCACCATTCGCGACCTCGCAGCGAACACGCGCTGTTCGTGTCTGAGGATCGAGCACATCGCTGGTGTAGGCAACGCGCCCGGTAAAGCGCTCGTTCGGATAGGTGTCCACCGTGATCGATGCATCCTGTCCTACACGAATGCGGCCAAGGTCTTTTTCGTAGACTTCTGCCTGTACCCACACCTGACTGAGATTGGCGACGGCAAAGACCTCGCGACTCTCATCAACGAAGTCTCCCGTCGATGCCTGTGCCTTGGTGACAACTCCTGCAAAAGGAGCTTTCAGCGCCGTCAAAAAACTACTACGTGCAGACGCATTCGAAATGCCAAACCGGCGCAACCGTACTTCGATGCCGTTGATCGCCGCTTGCTGAGATCGCAGGCTGGCTTCAATCTCTTGTTGCTCTGCCTGCCTCGATTCAAAATCCTTCTCTGAGCCTGCGCCAATATCCGCAAGCCGGCGGCTACGCTCTGTCTGCCGAAGAGCGGGAGCCAACCGAGCCTTTCGTTGTTCCTGTTCCGCACGGGCCGACTGAAGCTGCGCAATCAGTTCGCCTGCCTCCACGTTGTCAAACACGGCAAGCGTCTGACCGGCTTTGACTCGGTCGCCAACTTTTGCCCGAACCTCGACAATGCGTCCCCGCGCCAGCGGTCGTATGGAAGCCACACGACTATCGATGGGCTGGACCGTTCCTGTCGCGCGCAGATACTCTTGCATGTGCGTCAACGCTGCTGCTGAGACTTGAAGTCCGATATGCTGTTGGGCAGAAGAACTCATCTGAAGTAAACCGCTCTGCTGTATATCCGTTTGCGATTTTGCCTTGTCTGCATTTCCTGCCGACTGTCGTTTGCAACCGGTGAAGGCCAGTACGCTGAAGAGCAATAGAGCAATCATCCGCTTCATTGAAGATTTCCTCCCGTGGCCCGTTCCAGTTCCGCCCACGTGCGAGCAACATCGGCTTGTGTGTCGATCGAAGCCAGTTGTGTATCCACCAAACGGCGTTGCTCGTTCAAAACATCGAGCAGGCGCAATTGTCCAAGTTTGTATGCCTGGCGAATGATGGAAAGGTTGGAGACAGAAGGATCGATCACATTCTTCTGAAGCGTCTGCAACGAATCGGACGCTATGCGCCAGCGCTGATACGCAGACTCCACTTCAAGCGGAATGCTCTGCGCAAGATACTCGCTGTTCAACTGCGCACCTGCGGCCCGTGCGGTCGCGGCATGCACGTTTCCCGCGCCACTGCGGCTTGTACGAAGGGGTAGTGATATGCCGAAGCTCAGTGTGTTGACGCGCTCTCGCACTGGACTCAGCGATCCATTGCTTCTCAATCCATACAGACCATCGAACTCGCTGCTTTGGCGCGATACTCCAGAAGAAAACGTGATGTCTGGCTTTGCTTCCGCTTGTGCCAGTGAAATTCCTGCATGTTCGCGTTCTTCATTCGCCCGAGCCATTGTCAGATCAGCGCGCTCTGCAAGCGCTTTGCGCTTCAGGCTGTCGAGTTCGAACGACAAATGGGCTGGAAAGTCCGCTGAAGGAAGGCCCTGCTCCGGGCGCAATCCAGCCAGTCTCCTGATCTCCAATTCGGCGGAGGCCAGTCGTCCCTGAGTGCCTGTTTTTTGAAGCCTCGCGCGATTGACTTCCACCTTCAACAAATTGGCTTCGAGCGGAGCCACATCGCCCTCATGTGCTCGTGCTTCCGCTAGCTTCAAGGACTGTTCACTCAAATCGATCAGTTCATCGAAGAGTTTCACCTTGCGGCCTTCCGCAAGACGTTCCGCATAGGCAGCCTTGATGGCATACGCCAATTGCACAGACCGTTCCTGGTATTCGGCTTCTGCCACACGAACGGCAAGATCAGCCATTCGCACGCGCTTACCGCGCTTGCCGAATGTTTCCACCTGCTGTGAAACTCCGGCACCATACTGATACTCGGCGTCCGAACCAAATGGTTTGCCTGTATCTCCAGTGAAATCGAGGGTCGGCGAGGGACGAACCCCAGCCTGCCGCAATCGGCCTTTGGCCTCTGCAATCCGGCTCTGAACTGCAGCAAGATCCTTATTATTGGCGATTCCTACGCGCACAAGGTCGTCAGCCGTCTGTACAACGGCAACACCTGGTTGTGCCTTGAGTAAAAATTGCGGGCACAACAGTGCGAGCAGGAGAAAGAGAATCCTTCTCCGCATACACGTCTCCTATTCAGTTTTCTGTTTTCAGGAATTCTGCAATATAGAACTAGGAGAGTTGCGGTGGGCGGTCAATATCGGAGGGCGTCAGAATAGGGCGCTCGACTTTTTCTTGTGGATGCGCCCAGACGATGAGCTGTTCCGGAATGAAGGCGATCTGCCGGATCGGCACCGCGTACACGCAGCAGCAGATGCAGTTGTCGGGCACATTGGGTGCCTTCTGCTGATGCTGAGACTGACTCTGAGAGCAATTGGTTTCCGCAAACAAATCGCAGTGCAGAACCTCCACGGTCACAAAAAGGACCAGGAAGACTGCAAAACAGCGAATCGCTTTGGGCCACACTCTCATAAGAATAGAATGCCACAGTTCTGCAAGAAATGCTCGTGGCTTTGAGAATCCCTGCAACACTGAACGGCCACACTCTTCGCGGGGCTATCGGTCGCCTGCGCCTGTGGCATGACAACCTGAAGCTCCGCCAGGGCACGGAGGGGAGGAGAACTACGTCATTCTATAAGTGCTTAAGACAAACTAAAATGGCGTCGGATTGTGCGCGGACTATGCATTAGAGATGCAGCCCCATTTCCTCGATGATGGTCTCCGCGAGAGAGGATTCTGCGATACCTGGGCTTGCCACCTCGGCAAGTGGTTTCGACAACGCTTCGGTCGCGACGGAGTTCTGCGCAAGTTCAACTTGGAGCACCTGAGACGCATCGGATGTGTAAACGGCAAGCTCGCGGATGCTGGGATTGAGGTGCGCCAGATCGTCTTCGAGACCGGCAAGCTGCGCGGCCTCGCCGGTCAGAATTACCCGGTTAGCGGCAACATTTCCAGCCGACTCGACGGCATAACCATAGTCGATATGGCGAGCCGTCTCGGCATCGAGGTCAACGGCCTTGCCATTGTCGAGCCGGACGGAAAGATCGGGCTCAATCCGCTCCACGGTAGCGAAGTCGCCGGTGCGGATGTGATTCTCTTTCTCGGAAGCGGTGAACCGGATGCGCTCACCCTCGGCCATCTCCCGCGCCTCACCCCTGTAAGTAGTGCTCTTGCTGGTCTGGCTCCGAAGCTGGGCTGGATTGTATGTGACCTGCCCGCCATCGGCAGTTTCGACGGTCAGCGTGTTCCTTTCGGCATCAACTTCGAGAACATGCGCCCGGCTGTTGTGTGGAATGCCATCGAGCACCGGACTTCCGGCGCGAAAATGAATCTCGTCGCCGGGCCGGTAGTTTTCGGTGGAATGAGCATTCTGGAACTTCTGCTCTACCAAGACCGGAACGGAATGCTCGCCCGAAGCAAGCTGTCCGTTGCTGCGAAGGTCGGCACGAATCAACTGCGTCAGTTCGCGGCGCTCCGCCGCATCGGGAGCGACGACGACCGTCTGATCCGGATGCGCTGCATAGTCCAGAGCAACCGCCGCAAGGCGATGGTCCGGGCTCTGATACGCGTGAATCCGGTCCTGCCGCTGAAGCCGTTCGGTCGCTGCGGCCGGTTGATGCTCGCGGAAGAGCTGAACAGCTTCCCGCGTTTGTTCGGTCGCACTGGGTGGACGAAAGTCCACCGCAGCAGTCTTTGAGATGTCGGTTGCGAGCCGCTGGCCCAGTGTCTCGGCGTTGTTGGTGTAGATGCGTGCGTCTTCGGAGGCACGGGAGACAGCGACGTAAGCGAGCCTAGTGTTGATGAGCAGCCGGCTCGATTCGGTGTCGATGTTGGCAAGCACTCGGCCCGCCGTCAGTCCCTGAGAACTGTGCGACGTGACCGCATAGCCATGATCGAACTGCCGGAATTGGGCAGTATCGAAGGTGATCTCGCGCGACTGCTTGCCGTCCATGCGCACGGTCATCTGCCCATTGTCGATGGAAGCAATGGTGCCAAGATCCCGGTTGGCGATGCCGAGGGGCTTGTTGGGTTCAGTGAACTGAATACGGTCGCCGGTCGAGAACTCGCGCACGGTTTCTGTGAAGACATTGACACCGTGCAAACGGCGCGGATCGTATGTGACGGAAGTTCCATTTTCAAGTTTGATGGTCAACGTGTTGGCGCGGGCATCGACCTCACGGACGTGGGCGAAGCTGTTACGCTCGATCCCTTCTGCCTTGCTGCCGGTGTGGTAATGCAGTACATCGCCCACGTTGTAACGCGCGGCCCAGGTTCGGTCAGCTCCGGTCATATCGGAGCGATGATCGAGTACCCGCAACTCGTGGCCATCGGTTGCCAGCATCCCGTTATGCCGCAACTCGGCGCGGACGGCTTCATTGATCTGGCGGCGGCTCTTGTTATCGGGAGAGACGATAAGGGTATTCGCGGGATGCGACGCATAGTCTTTGGCAATCGCCGCGATGCGTTCGCTGGCCCCCACAATTTCCGTGACCCTCCCCTGTTCGGAAAGCAGCGCCACGCCCTTTTCGGTATCGTTCGCGGCAAACAACTCGACCGCGTGGCGCAATTCTGGGTCTTTCTGTCGCATGATTTGGTCGAGCTGCGAGGTCCGCATCCAGGCCTGCTGCATCTGCTCAAAGGGCCGTCCAGCATCAACCGCCTGGTGCTGGCTGGTATCGCCGATGACGAGTACCCGGTCCTGGGGTTTGAGCTTGTCAAGGAAAGCCCGCATCTGCCGGGTGCTGGCCAAGCTTGACTCGTCCAACATATAAAGGTGGCGCAGCTCTGGATTCACGCTGGAATGGCTTTCGCCACGCGCGAGGAAACTTTGAAGCGTGCCGGCGTCGATGCCAGCCTCGCGGAGTTGGGCCGCGGCGCGGGAAGTGGGCGCAAAGCCTTCGACCGCGTACCCGCCCTTTTCCGCGCCCTCACGGATCGAAACCAATACCGTTGTCTTGCCGGTTCCGGCCCGCCCCTGTAGGCCGTGAACGCGATCAGTGGAATTGAGTGTTTCCTCGATGACCCGGCGCTGCGCACCATTCAGGAAGTTCCGCGAACGCGCCTGTTCCTGCGCCAGTTCCGCGCTCAGGATTGGCTCAACGGCATTGCGACCGCTGAGCATAAATTCAACATTGGCGCGTTCTGCGGCAATGGTCTCGGGCGTCGTGAATCTGCGGCCGGAGGCATATTTCGGAGTCTCCACCACGCGAAATTCACCCTCCAACCGCCGAACCTCGAACTCTGCGCGAATCTCCTGATAGGTTGTCTCTCCCATTCCCCGGCGCATAGCGTCGCGCAGGATTCTGCGCTCATCGACGACAGCCTCCCGCTCGAAGACGCTTTGGCGGGCAAAGGTCACGGCTTCCCTGGCTTGAGCGCTGCTCTCTCGGCGGACCTGCCGCTGTTCGGCGCGCTCCCGAGCGGCGGCAATGACCTTTTCCGGCTGGTTGCCGAACTCTCCGCCATTTTTCTGTGAGCGTCGAGAACCTGTTCGGCGGTGAGATTTTGTTTACGGTCGCGGGTCGAGTGCGCCGCAATCTCGGCAGCCTCGGCCCCGGCGCGGCCCGTCTTTTCGAGTTGTTCTCGTATCTGCCGCGAGCGCGGACTTGAAGCGTCAAGATACTCTTGCGTATAGCCCTTGATCTCTGGCGCTCCGCTCTTGCCGCGCTCGATCTCGTAACCGAGACTGCGCAGCCGGTACATCAACTCCGACTGGTAGACGGCGGTGGCGAACTGCTGCGACTCAAAGAAGCCGCGCTCCTGGAGAGCGCGTGTCGTGCCGTCCGCTCGCTCGGTTACATTGAAGATGACGGCGTGGGTATGAAGCTGAGGCGCGGCGTAGCCCGCAACGGGTCGCGCCGTATCGTGCTCGAACTTGGCTGCGATGAATTTGCCCGTGGTTTCGGCCGGGTGATTGCCGCCGATCCGCGCCTGGGTGTACCGCTCCAGTTCATCCAACGCCTCGGTGACGGCGGCGCGATGCGCCTCCCGAATCCGGTCATCGCCACCAACAAGGGCCGTGAGAGAAACCGACTTGGGAGCCGAAAAGGTCGCATCCCATCCTGCGCGGTGCTCGACGCTCTTGATCATTTCGCCATCGGCATTTTTGTACTCGAAGGCGGCGCGCGAGCGGACCATGGGTTGCTCCGTTGCCGGGTGCAACCCTTCCGAGAGCCGCTGAAATTCAAGCGGTGAAACCGCACCCGACAGGCCAAACCGCGTGGCGAGTTGGCCCTGCCACTCGCCCTCGATAGCGTTGCCTTGCCGGTAGTAGCTCTGCGTTTCGGAAGCGAAGTCCTGCTTATGGTAAGTCTGCGCCTGGCTGGCGCTGAGCGATTTAGAAATGGTCAGCATGTCTACAATGACCTCAAATCAAGGGAAATTTGTTCGTCTTCCGACTGTTCCTGCGTATCGGGAGAATCTGGAATGGCAGGTGTATTGGCGACTTCCTGAACAGGTGCAGATGGATTTTCAGGAACGACCTCAACCTGCTCCATCGCCTGCTGCACCGACCAAGGGATCGGGCGCGGCGATTTTTCCTGGACTATCGGAGCATCTCCGGAGACGGTCGCCGCAGATTCGGAACCTGTGTTTTCCTGCGTCTCCTCGTCTTCCGATGGAATCGGTTCGAGCGTGTCGGGATCAAAAGCAAGACCGCCATCGGCCATCTTGCGCGGAATGAAACTATCTGTCGCCGTGGGCAGGTCAAGGTAGTCGAAAGCGAAGCGGGCGACCTTGTTACCAAGCTTCAAGTAGGCGTGCCGGTCGTCAAGGCCGGAGATTTCCGAACCCATCACCAAAGGCTCGATCTGCCGCTCTACGGTGAAGTTTTTGCCTGAGCGTGTGCCGTCGAACTTCGTTTCCTTCAACCGCTCGATCTCGACCTTGCCAATCATCTCTGAGATCCACTCGGCCGCCTTCGGTTCGGAGGTCTTCATGAAGATTTTCGTAGCCGGCTGCGAGAGCATCACCTCGGCCAAATGGCCATAGGTGACTTCAAGCTGGGCCTTTCCCTGGAAGCCGAGCACGAGAGGGTTCAAGCTCTTTCTGCTCTCGCAGACCGCCGTGTGAAGCTGCGGCAATTTCTGCAAGCTTGCCAACTCGTCGATCACGAACCATACCGGCTGCTGGCCAGGCTGCGGCGCGGTCAGCAGCCGCATAACAAGAAGATCAATCCAGAGGGACTGTAGGGGCCGCAGAGCATCCCGCACCTCTGTGTGCGAAGTGATGAAGATCCATCCCTGGCGCTTTTTCGCCCAGGTGCGAGCCGTCCAGAGGGGCCGGTTTTCGTCCTTTTCCGGAAGCAACCGGAAACCCTTGGCGACGAGACCGAGAGAAGATAGGACACCTGCACGCTGCGGCCCGGCCTTCCTATCTATATAGAAGGCCATCTCGGTTCCTTGCACACGCTTCAGCAGTTCCGTATCGCTTGCCATCCATGCGGCGAGCTGGTGTGGCGTCGGCCCGAGTTTCAGCAGGTGTGCAAAAATCTGGGCAGGTGTGTCGTGAAAGAACTCGTCGATCACATCCGTTTTGCGTTGGTAAAGCGAGGCGGCGATGGCGTCAGCCTCGACGTTCGATTCCATCTCCTGGGCAGGTCCCCAGTACGGGCAGCGGTCGTCGAGCGGGTTGAGAACGATGTCGCCGCGCTTCTGATCGAAGAACCGCTGGATGTACTCGCAGGCGGGATCGTAGACAATGGCCGACTCTTTCCGGTCTCTGATCTGACGGAGAATCTGCATGATGAGCTGCGACTTTCCAACCCCGGTGTCGCCCATGATCTGGAAGTGCTGTGCCTCTTTGCGCCGGGGAATCCGCATCATCCGGCGCGACTCGGTGGTCACGAACCCGACGCCCTTCCCCTTGGCAACCCGATTGAACTGCCGCGGCGTAAGCATCACCGGACCGCGTAGAACCCGGCCGTATTTCATTTGCCGGAAGCGCTTGATGTCCGCTGGGATGGCAAACCCGAGTGCCGCTATAAAGGCAATCACGCCGCAAATCAGGCGCAGAGCGAAAACCGTTAACAAGTTTTTGCCGCCGAAGATAATATCGTGGAGCCAACGGTACATGGAAGCGTCGATGTATTTCCGCGCGGGCGCGCGAAATGGGAACTTGTACCCTTCAGACCGCGCTAGTTCCGACAGCGCAAACGGCGCGGTTTTACCACTCGGCAGCGTCATCTTGCCCCGCGTGAAATCGAATGAAAAAGCCAGCCGAGGCTTGGCTTTTCCGCCGCCCAAGTAAACAAGGCGGTAACTGCCGTTCAGGTGAAAAGCGGCTCCGGCGCGGGCGCGCACATAGTCCCCGATGTATGCCTGTTCGAGCGGTGGCAGGCTGAAGCGAACCTGCTGCCAGAGCAGAAGGCAGGTGAACAAGAGCGCTCCCGCGATAGTTGAATAGCTCATCAACGGAACATGCGGCGGCCAGATGATTGTTTCTTTACGTCCCCAGTGTGTAGCCATTATCGATCTCCCTTCGCGTCGTCCGCGTACTGTTGCAGAACCTCCTGTGCCGCCCGGCGCTTCTCACGGCGCACGGCGCTCATGGCCTCGGTGATCCACTGCGACGTGACTGGTTTGCCGAGAATGAGCGGCTTGATGAGGTTGACCAAGAGCATCCGCGTAGCGACGATCTCGGTGAATACCGCATCGTGATCGGAGCGCCGCGCTTCGCGCAATAGAACGTCGCGTGCCCATTCACCAAGCGCTTTCTTTTCGGACTGCGCGATAACATCTAGCTCTGCAAGTTCCTCTTTGGTGAGCTTTACGTTGGCGGAGTGAGTCCGTCCCCCACGACCACGCGAGCGCTGGAGGCGGCTCTCGAACGTAGCGATTCCTGTTGTTGTCGATTGAGGTTTCATGTGTGCTCCCAATACCGAGTTCCTATAGAAACCAGCAGGATTCCTATAGGAACTCACCTGGCTGTAAGCCAATGATTTTGGAGCAAGGTTCCAACAGGAACCTTGCCATGCTCGACACACCACCCTTTGAGGGATGGAGTGTCAAAATCCTTCCGGTGCGTAGCACCGTAGTGGCATTGCCACCCTTGTAGGTGCGGGATCACGCCTTCGATCCCGCCGCAATTGCTGGTGTTGAGGCAACCGTAGAAGCCGCGGAAACAGGCTTCTTCACGGAATGCTCAACCGCATCGGAGGCTTGAACGCGACGCACGCGCAATGTCGGCGTGATCCGTTGGGCTCCCGATGTGCGAAGAAATTCCTGGAAGTCGCGGTCTTTCGAGAAGACATAAGCGAGCGCTTGCTCCATGACTTCATCCGCTGAAGCATGGATGAATGCAGCATTCTGATCGAGCTGCAATGCCGTCGTATCGGTGAGCCGAATCGAAGCACTGACGTAGTGGGTCTGGACGACTTCAAGCAGTGGCATATCAAGCCTCCTTTGGCTGTGGGATCAGGCCGTCTTTCGACGGGCAATCATGCGTTGGGCGGTCGTCGTAATCTCCCGCGCACGAGCGGAGCAAAGTGCGGCGGGAATCTCAAAGCGGCGACGGATTTCGAGCATGGTAATAACGTCGTCGATGGGGATACCCTCGGCGAGCCAAAGGCAGGCTGAGGCAACATCGACAGTGCGCTGGGCGTAATACACAGGGTCTGCTTTATCGGAACGGCGAACGATCAGTTCATGAGTTAGCTTTCTGGCGTCCTGACCATGAGTAAGCCGTGCGCAAACCCAGGCCCAATCGTCCTCG